>Ga0268276_1000454_pt1 | contig 48965 bp, 34 predicted proteins | sample saktaG_4_FD_190145 | JGI IMG/M metagenome (GOLD analysis project Ga0268276, IMG submission 190145) | Saline water microbial communities from Sakinaw Lake, British Columbia, Canada - sak_2010_1_5_45m | ecosystem: Environmental > Aquatic > Non-marine Saline and Alkaline > Saline ...
AAGGATAATTGATATTCCTGATGGATTTTGGGTAAATTATATAGATACAGGCGCTGAATTAAATGGCACAGCCTTCCCAGAAGGCCAACTTGTTTCTCCTACTGATTCCGCAAATATCTACTATGTAGGTGCTGAAGGCAAGTGGAACCTGATCAAGGACGAAGCTGCTTTTACAGCCAATAAATGGGCTTGGGGAAATGTAGTTGAAACATCTATTGCAATGGTTGCCGACGGTACAGAAATTACTGCCGTTGTCAGCGCTAATATTGATGCTTCACAAGGTGGCGGAGGTGGAACCGGGGTTGTTGTAGTTGCCGCTGGCAGTCTGTCAGTTGCGCTTAATACCACTACTCCTGCCGTTACTACTATTCCAACCAATTCAAAAGCCGCGGCCGCTAATGTCCCATTCACTTATGTGGACTTTACTGCCGGCAGTTCAGCTGTTACAGTTACTGGTTTGAAAGTAACCAGGACCGGACTAAGTCAGAACGCCGCTTTTGCAGCTATCAAGCTGTTTGATGGCGATACTCAAATTGGCACCAGCCAATCATTGAATTCATCAAACCAGGCTGTCTTCAATAATATTTCTTTTGAAGTTCCTGCCAACAGCACAAAGACGCTGACTCTTGCGGCCACTATGACTCTTTCCGCGGCCTACACCAATCACATTCTTGCTTTGGGAATTGCCGCAGCTAGCGATATTACAACTACTGCTACTCTTTCCGGTTTATTCCCTGTTACAGGCAATTCAATGACATTGAATTCCAGCATCACAATCGGTACAGCTACCCTTGCTAATGGTTCACTTGGAACAAGAAATACCACGAACCTAACTGTTGACACTGATGCCAAAGATGTTCGGTTCACACAGGTTAAGATTAGCGGCGGTTCTGGTGAGGCCGTAACTGTAAAATCAGTTACAGCTCTAAAGAATGGAACAGCGGCTAGCGCTGACATAACAAATATTCGTTTGGTCAATGACACAACAGGCGAAACATTGAAGACTGTTACTACCCTGGATTCTTCAGGCAGAGCTGTTTTCAGCGGATTAAATGTTGCGATTGCCAAGGGCGAGTTTGTGGAATTGTCAGTTTTGGCTGACATGAACAATTCCGGAGCCGGTCGAACAATAGCGTTTGACCTGTATGATGGTAATGCCTTTACAATTTCTGTTGTTGGCAATACCTATGGATTTGGCATTACGCCGACTTCATCCGGAACAAACTTCTGCGGTGGCACTCCTTGGAACTGCACAGCGCAGACTATTAATCAGGGTTATTTGACAGCCAGTTTGAGCGCCAATACTCCTGCCACAGGTAATGTCGCGCTTGGAGCTTCCAAAGTTCCATTGCTGAAATATAATCTGACTGCAGGTGGTGAAGGTATCAATGTAACTTCAACTTTGTTGACAATTACAACCGGTACTGCCGAATTGAGCAAGATTACCCAGATTTCGATTTATGACAAGGATGATAAGATCGTAGCCGGACCGCAGGATGCTACAACAGCTTCCGCCGGTTCACAGAATTTGACCTTTACTGACGCTTATACAGTTCCGGCTGGTATTAACGAATATACCATATACGCCAACACAGCCAGCGACATGTCAGCTCTTGATACTGTTTACGTTGCTTTGACTGTTAATGGTATTACTGCCAAAGGCGCTGATTCAGGCAAAACTACCTACACTACTTCAGCCGGTGCTACTGTTCCGCCTGCTTCTGTCATAACTGGCAAAACGCAGACGATCAAAGGACCGACTTTGAGAGTTATTACTGCCGCGACTCCTATTGCTTCAACTTTTGTGGTAAATTCACAAGATGTTGACTTGGCTTACTTTGATTTGGATGCTACTGCTGGTGGTGAAGACATGAAAATAACTTCACTTGTTGTTACTCAGACAGCCGTCACCCCGGCAAATCTATTGAATCTTGAATTGTGGGGCGATGCTGATAATACTGATGCTGACAATACAGTTGCTAAACTGGGAACAACCAGCTCAACAGCTACTGGCGCCGCTACTAACACCTTTACTTTTCAAGTTCCTTTGAAGATTAGTAAATCAAAGATTAGCAGACTGACCTTGAAGGGTGATGTTATCGGAACAAGCGGAACAAACTTGTTCAAGATTGTTTCTGACAATGCTACAGCTGTTGGTTGGACAACAGGACAGACTGCTAGCAAGACTTACAGTGGAACTGGCCAGGCTCATACTTTGACAGCATCTGGTTCTTTGATAGTAACTGCTGCTGCTGGTAGAGCTGCTGCTGCTCAATTTGTAGCCGGCGCTACCGGTCAGTCAATGATGAGCTACAAGTTCCAAGCAACAAACGAAGAAGTCAGTGTAACTGATTTCTACATTGCCACAACCGGCACAGCGGCAAACGCTAATATTGGCGTAGTCAAGCTTTATCTTGACGGCGCGCAAGTCGGTTCACTCAATGGTTATTCGCTTGACGCATATGGAATTGCTCACATTGTTCTAGACAGCGGAGTATTCACTGCCAAGAAGAGTCCTAGCTATACAACTTTGGATATTAAGGTTGACTTGGCTAGCAAAGATAACTTGGCTGATATATCTACCATTGAGATCGGATTAGGCGACTCTGACGGTGATGATTCAGTTCTTGGTTATAACAGTGAATTTGATGGTGAATGGGGCGCAAATGGCGCTGCTGCTGCTGGCAGTTATTTAATAGTAGCTACTGGCATAAGTTCAGGCGCGACCGTTACTCCTGCTAATATTACTTCTACTGGCGCTGCAGGTGGTACTGTTGTGGCTTCTTACGTCAATTACCTGTATGACGGTATTCCAATCGTTACAGCCAATACAAGCACTCCTAGCGGTACAGCAATTGCTGGCGCGAACAAGGAAGTGTTCAGATTTGACGTTGAGGCTGTTGGCGATGATGTCAGTATTGATGAGTTGGAATTCTGCGTGGGCGGTACTGCGACAAACAACGGCAATTTCGCGGCTGGTGCAGGTGATGTAACTCTAATGAGTTCTGACCTGAATACCACTTATGCGACTTTGACTCAAGCTTTGTTTGACGCTTATTGGACAGCTTCTGCGTTAGGAGCCGGGGTCTATCAGCCATTGGCTCCAGATAATGCGGCTGGTTCAACTTGTTTCTCACTTGGTGGCACAGCAGGGGTAACTTCCAAGACAACCACTATGGTTGATTGGACTAACTCAGTTGACCCTGTAATTGCTGCAGGTACTACGTCGACCTTTAGATTGTTCGGTGACACAACCGGTATTGCGACAAACGAAACATTGCAGATCAGTTTGAAAGCTAATCCAACAGCTGCATATCAGACTACGGCCGCTGGTTTGGAATGGTATAACACATCTGCTGGAATCGTTGATAACTTTACCTCTGGTTCTGAGAGTGTTGCCGCAGCTGAAGGCGCAACTCTGACAAAGAATCTACCTATCCAAGGTGGAGCACTTGTCTACTAATTACTGCTAGAAATTCAGATATTGGAAAGGGTCCCGCCATCGGCGGGACCCTTTTATTATTGGAAAATATGTTATATAATGAAATTAAGAAACTGGAAACTGGAAATTGGGGTTGATATTGAAAGTTGGGATTTGTTTTAATTTCCGCTTTTCATTGGTTTATTTCTCACCCATTTACCTAGTTACATAAGTACTTAATTTCTTTATTCAATTTTATGAAAAAACGAAACATTGCGATAATCATTGTTGTGATTATCCTGGTAATAGGAGGATTGGTTTTTGTTAAGCTTCATGGCGCTGATTTGCAGGTCAGCGAGTTGATGAAAATAAATACTACGCTTGAAATGAATGAGGCTCAACAGGCATTGTTTAGTGAACTGGAAGGTAATCTTAAAAATGACCCAAGTGATTACAGTTCGTTATTTAAATTAGCTAGACTAAAGCAGGACATGCTTGATTTTGATGGCGCGGCTGAGCTGTATAATAAACTTTTAGAAACAAAACCGGGCGATACTTTGGTTATGAATAATCTGGGTTCAATATATTATGATTCCAAGCAGTATGACAAAGCCGAAGAACTACAATTACAAATTATTGCGAAAACGCCTAAATGGATAGGTGCATACAAGGAATTGATGATGATTTATCGATATCAGTTAAAAGACAAGGCGCCGACTTTAGAAGATAAATTGCTTTATGGCTATAATAATTTTGCCGAGTATAAACTTGATTTTACCAGTATGTTGTCTGTTTATTATGATGAAATAATGAATGATCCTATGAAAGCAAAGCCGTACTATGAAGAGCTGGCAGAATTACTTCCGGAAGATGCACAGGTCCAGGCGCGGTTGATTGAGATAAAGAATATAAAGTAGTAGCGGCGCGGATTGGGAGACGGAATTTAATCCGAATGTTCGTGTGCTGAAATTAGAAAATTTATATTTTAAATCCGAATAATAACGCAAATAATTTAAAATAATTTTACTTGTTGCATGGAAATTTGGATTTGCAGTCGGCTATGCAAAATTGCGCTATGACGAAGCGCGGCGCGCGTTAACAAAGGGCGAACGACCCCGCCGTAGGCGGGGGAGAGAGACCGGCCGGCCGCCAGGCCCATTTCTTCCCCTCCCGCGGGGAGGGGGCAGGGGGGGGGGCTGGGCTACCTGCCTGCAAAGCAAGTAAAGGGCAAAGAGCATGAAACTTTAAGAGTGGAACTTAGAAATTTACAAATATAAATATAAAAAAATGAAAAATACGCATTTATGATTAAAAAAATTACATTTTTATTGGTCATTGCTCTCATGATGTTTCCTTTTCTTGGCAAGGCGTCAAATGTGGTTATTGTTAATTTAAATCAGGTCAGCATGGAAACTTATTTTTATCCGTTGACTTTTGACAACCTGGCGCTGGACTTTTCAGTTGTGCCGGCGCAGAGCGATGTCTTGCAGACTTTGGTCATAAAAAATTATGGTAGCGCTCGGTTTAATTATGAAATTGAAAAATTGGTTTTGTGGTCAAGCGCCGGAAGTGATTTTATGGGATTCGCCGTTGACACCAAGCTTGGCGAAGCGACTTATGATTCTGGCAATCAAGTCTGGGTATTCAAATCTCTGAATGCCACTGTGCCACTTAGCGGCAAGCGATTTTTTGTAACAGCTGAAACCAAAAAGAACGGTAGCGATAGCAAAACTTTTCAGTTTTTAATGCCGGCATATTCTGATGTGGACGCTGATGGTGTTTATGATATGGGAGATACGGGGATGTTTTTTGAATCAAAAACTATTTTGCCGGAATCAGGATTATTGAACATTGATTTTGCCACATATAAAGCAACTACCCATGATTCGTCCGGCCCGGTGACAGTTATTACTAATCTAAAAAATGGACAAACAATAACCAACTCCACTGATTTTACCATCACAGGAGAGTCAAGAGATCAGGGCGGCTCAAACCCTGATACGCTGGAGGTTTGCATTGATGGGGGCTGCGCCAGCGCGACTAATACTAGCTCGTATTTTTTGAAATGGAAATATGACTGGACAGATATTAGCGATGGCAGTCATTCCATTTATACAAAAACCAAAGATTCGAATAACAATTTGACAACTTCAGCCACTATGACAGTGACTAAAACAACAGTTCAAGTGGTATCAACCGCCAATTCGATCGTGTCTTTGAATAAATCTGCAGCCAAGGCGGACGGCAGCGATTCGATTCTTGTTACCGCTATAATCAAGGATTCAAACAAGCAGGCAATGCAGGGAAAAACAGTTTATTTTTCTGAATTTACTGCCGGCGGAGTCGGCGTGGTTGACAGCGAAAAAGTTACTGATGCCAGTGGGCAGGTAGTTTTTAGCGTCAAATCTTCAGCGGTCGGGACTTTTCGGGTCAGCATTATTGTTGAGGGCGGCAGTATTATAGATGATAATATCCAGATACAGTTCATCAAAGCCGCGTCGGAAGCAATCAGTTATACTGATGGTGAATTTATCAAATTGGCTGATCAAAAAGCAGTTTATTTTCTTGACAAAAAAAATATTCGCCATGCCTATCCTTCGCAGGCGATTTGGGAGAGCTATTGGGGAAATGATTTTTCGTTTGTAAAAATTGTAAGCGCGGACGCGATGGCCGGTTATTCTCTCGGCGTAAATGTGCCATTCAAAGCCGGCATTCTGATGAAAATCCCGTCTGTGGCAAAGGTTTATAAAGTTGAAGCCAATGGCGTTATCCATTGGATCAAGACAGAAGCAACCGCAAAAAGTTTGTACGGCAATGGCTGGGCCGCGCTGGTAAAAGACTTGTCAGAAGCGTTTTTTACGGATTATACGGTGGGGGCGGATATTGATTAGCGGTAGCTGAAGGGACAGGACAGAATTTAATTCTGTCCTTACTGTTCTGACTGTCCTTATGAGGGGGCGAGAGGCAAGCAAAAAGTTATCCACAGTTGAATAAAAGATGTTGAGGCGACTCGACATCTTTTTTGTTTTTTAAAAAATGCCTCTGTAAAAACGCGAAAATTTTTGACGAGGCGGGTCGACAAGATTTGGTTGTGGGTTAAATGTTGGGTTGAGATAATAAAGTAGTAATTGATGGTGGCGTTTTCGTTATTGTGTCGTCGCGCCTCACTTCGTTCGGTGCTTCTCGCAATGACAAAGGTGGACGGCACGGCGATGATTGCGACAACGCCACATTGTCATTGCGAGGAGCCGCGCGCAGCAGCGGCGACGAAGCAATCACGCCCCCATTAGCGCTTTCTAAAAGGGTGGCGTCATAATCGCTTCCTGAAAAATATAAGTTATGAGGCGAAGATTATACAGCACATATATACTGGCGAATAAAACTAATTCAGTTCTATATACCGGTGTGACTAATAATTTAAATGTAAGAATTTGGCAACATAAAACTAAATTGAACCCAAAATCTTTTTGTGCCAGATATAACGTTAATAAATTAGTTTATTATGAAAATTACCAATACGTAATGGATGCGATCAGAAGGGAAAAGCAAATTAAAGCTGGTTCGAGGAGAAAGAAGGAGCAATTGATTCAGAGAGAGAATCCTAATTATGATGATCTTTATGAAGAATGGCTGGAATGAGATTGCTTCGTCGTTCCGCTCCGCGTGACTCCTCGCAATGACAGAGGGGAGAAGGTGGCTCCGCGTGACTTCTCGCAATGACAGAGGGGATAAGGTGGCTCCGCGTGACTTCTCGCAATGGCAGAGGGGAGAAGGTGGCTCCGCGTGACTCCTCGCAATGACAGAGGGGAGAAGGTGGCTCCGCGTGACTCCTCGCAATGACAGAGGGGAGAAGGTGGCTCTGCGTGACTTCTCGCAATGACAGAGGGAATCGGGTTGCTTTCGCAGGATTCCTTGCAGTCATTACAGAGGGCGCTTGATGTGCGGTTAATTTAAACTAAACTAGGCGAAATAATTAATTAACCAAAATGTATGAAAAAAGAAAAACCAATCGCCCCGGCTTTAGAGGGTGAAAAAAAATCCGAAGCAAAACCAAAGTACGACAAGCCGTTTCGCCAGCCAGGCGGAGTGTACTTTCACTACGGCGAAGTGATCGGGCACAAAAATGTTTTCGTGACAAAAGAATACATGGATTTGCTGGTCAATGCTTTCAAGCTGGCAGAACTGAAGCAGGATATAAAAAACCTTGCCTATGTGATCATGCCAAACTTCTTTTTCTGGATGTTTCGTCTGCCGGAAAAAATGGATAATCCCGCTGATATTTATGGCGAAGTCAAGGGCCAAGTGGCCACGGAAGTGATGAAATATTTACGCAAGGAAATCAAGGAAGGCGCTTTTGATTTGCTCGACATCTTTAAACCAAATGACAGGGTCGGTCGCTCGTTGCCGCAGAAAATATTATGGAGCTTCGAAGAGCAGGCCAAAGCATTTGAAAATAATAAGCGCTACAAAATTTGGACGCCAAAAACGCGGACCTGCCCGATTGATAATGATGAAAAATTGCGCGCGAAATTGGCGCAAATCAAAAAAGCGCCGGTGAGCGATCGCTGGAGACTGGTGGAGTCGGCGGAAAAATACCCGTACCTTTATCTGTCCGAGGAAGTAGCTACGCTTGGCGAGGCCGGAGTTGATCTGGCGTCGTTTTGCCCGGTTATTCAGGTCAATGAATCAGTTGAAGTAAAAACCTAGTTTAGTTAATTCTGCCTAGCGGTGGAAGAACTAATTAATAACCCTGGGGCCGGCGGATTATATAGCGAATTTTATGGGAATTGCGTGTGACTCGCCGGCCCCTTTGAAAAATATATGAAATATATAGTTTGTTTAATGTTGATGTTTTTCTTGACAATTCCTTTTGACTTATTATTCCGTCAGGCGTGGGCGCAGGTTCCCTTGTGTTCAAATACCATAACAGACAGTCTTATTTATCAATACATTGTAATTGGTTGCGGTGAGAACCCGTGTCAAAGTTGGTTGAAGGATTTGTTGGAAAATATTGAAACAAGTGAAACCCCAAATCAGTCTTCGCAAAGCTTAGCCGGTTCAGGGCAAGCAGATGAAACAAGTGAAACGGATTTAATTTCGCAGGTGATTTTTGTGGACGGCGAAATCTTTTCACCGGCGGAAACGCTTGAAAAAGCGGAAGATAGTATAGAGGGTGAAAAATCCCTCGACTCCCCCGCACTTGGCGAAGTCGCTCGGGATGACAATGAGGTGGAACAAGAAGAGGCACAAGGTATTACGGCTAACCTAGTTGAAATTGGGCCAAAACAGATCAGAATCAATGAAATTGTTGCCGTGCCAATTGCGGGACAAAATGAGTGGGTTGAGCTTTTTAATACTTTGGATTTTGCGGTTGACCTTGACGGTTGGCAGTTGATTGAAGGCGCAGGAAAAAAAACAGAATTGTCCGGACAGATTCAGCCCGGCGGATATTTGGTTTTTGATAAAAATAATTTGAATAACAGTGGCGACGTTGTTGTTTTGCAAAATTCCGCTGGCCAGGAAATTGACCGGGTGAGCTATGGTGACTGGGAAGCGGCGACAGCGCCGGCAGCTCCGAGCGGCAATTCAATTGGTTTATTTGGCAATGAATACAAGGAAACCGAAGTTGTAACGCCGGAGCAGAAGAATGTTTTTCAGTTAGAGGTGGAAGAGGTGGAAGAGGTGGAAGAGGTGGAAGAAGTGGAAGAAGTTGATCCAGTTGATCAAGTTAACCAAGTTGATCAAGTTAACCAAGTTGATCAAGTTAACCAAGTTGATCAAGTTAATCAAGCGGATCAAGCGGAGCAAATTGGAACAATAGAAGAAAAAGCCGTTGAATATCAGTATTCAGACAAAATAATAATCAATGAATTTTTGGCGGATCCGCTTGGAAGCGATGACGCGGAATGGATTGAACTTTACAATAGCGGGGCTGAAGATGTGAATTTATTCGGCTGGAAGTTGGATGACGCAGAGGGCGGCAGTAAAGTGTTTGAAATAAAAGATCAGATTATTATCAAAGAAAATGATTACCTGATATTTTCGAAAGAAGAAACAGGTTTGGTCCTGAATAATTCATCAGATCGAATCGCTCTCATTGATCCGGCTGGCAAAATAGTCAGTTCAATTGAATACCAAAATCCGAAAGAAAATTACAGCAGGGCATTGATTGATGACGAATGGCAGGATACATCAATATTAACCCCCGGAAAAAAGAATGAAAAACCCGGCTTGCAAATGGCGCAATTTATTGGCAAGGAAAGCGAGGAAAATAGCAAAATCCAAGCAAGTTCTTTATCAGCCGTCAAAATATATGATTTAAATGAAGTCAGGGATTTGCCCTTGAAAACAAAAGTTATAACCAGGGGGCAAGTGGCCGTACTGCCGAATGTTTTCAGTAAAAATTTGATCTATCTGGCCGGTAGCGGCATGCAGATATCTTTTTCCAAAGCAGACTGGCCGGAAATGAACATCGGCGACCTGGTGGAAATTGAAGGCACTCTTTCGGAAAGTTATGGAGAAAAAAGAATTTTATTGAAAGATAAGCAGGAAATTAAAATTATTGAAGCCGGCGATTTGCCGGCGCCGCATTTAATTGATTCAAGGCAAATCACAGAAGATGTTGAAGGTTTTTTTGTCCAGATTGAGGGGACTTTGGTAGAAAAAAATGCCAGCAAGATGACTTTTGCTGATGAATATGGGGAATTCTTTGTTTATCTGAAACAGGGAGCGCAAATTAGTTCAAAAATTCTGAGTTTGAATGATAAAATTCAAATCACGGGAATAGTTAGTCAATATAATGATGAATATCGGATTTTGCCGAGAAGCCAGAATGATCTGGTGAATTTTACTTGGTTGGAGAATCCGGTGGCGGGTGAAGTTCAGCAGGGCGAGCAGCAAATTCCGGCTAGTTCAAGCAGGATTAAAATACTGTGGGGATTACTGACCGGTTTTGTGATCTTGTGTTTTTGCAATTTGTATTTTCTTTGGCAAAAAAAAGCGCAGGTCGCAGAAAAATTTCAAGCTTTGAGAAAAATAGTTGTCCATAGGTGGAGGCCGGAACCTTAGCTGGCGGCGGGATTCAGGAATCCCGCCTACAGAAGATGGAGTCAGGCGCGCTTCCGGAAGCGCGCCTGACTGTTGCCACCGTTTTAGCGGGCCGGAGCCTCTAGACATCGTTTTAGAAATTCGGTTCGTGGCTTTCATGTGTATAAACTTTGTTGATGTTTAAAATTTGTGGTATAATTTGATTGAAACTAAATAGAACTTGATGCGTAGTCATTTGAAGAAAATCTGGCTTAGTTTTAAAAGTAATCTCAAGCGGTTTTTTGGGGTTGTTAATTTTGTTTTTGTTCCGAAACGTCGGGCTTTCAGAATAGGATTAGTTTTGACTATCCTGATTAGCGTTTTTCTTGTTGGCACATCTGTCTATGCTGCAGGCGACATAAGCGACAAAATCCTGGATTTTTTCAACTGGGTTCTTTTCTATATTGCCATGGCGCTCGGCTGGGTTGCTCTAAAAGTATTTGCCTTGGTTATCATTGTCAGTTCATATAATAATTTTGTCACTTCAGCCGCCGTCACCAAGGGCTGGGTTTTGATCAGGGACGTGTGCAATTTGTTCTTTGTCCTGATACTTTTGGTGATTGCTTTTAACATTATTCTCGGCGTAGAAAAATATTCGCCAAAGAAAATGTTGTTCAATGTTGTTATTGCCGCGATCTTGGTGAATTTTAGTAAATTAATTTGCGGGTTGGTAATCGATTTTGGCCAGGTGGTCATGATGACTTTTGTTAATGGCTATTCAGCAACAGCCGGCGCGAATTTAGTTGAGGGGCTTGGTTTGAATTATCTTTTAAAAATGAGTGGAGACAATGCCTCGGGGGGGGCGAAGCAAATTGAGGCGCCGACCAATCTTAGTATTTTCATTGCCTTATTTATAGCGATATTTATTTTGATAATGACAATTTTTGTAACGATTTTCATTCTGGCGCTTCTGGTTATGCGCATTGTTCAATTATGGATTTTAGTGGTTTTGTCGCCGGCCGCTTTTATGCTTGAGGCGATTCCTATCGGCGGCATGCAGAAAAGAGCTGGCGACTGGTGGAGCAAATTCGGCTGGACAGTGGCGGTTGGGCCTTTTATGGCTTTTTTCCTCTGGCTTAGTTTGCTGGTGATGTCAGATCCAGGGAAAAACATGCTGGCGGATAACATGAAGACCGCGGATGAATTGCAAGCAAAATCAGCCGGATCTACTGTGTCTGGGATTTCGCATCTGGATAAACTCGCTCAGTCGGCTATTGGACTAGCGCTACTTATGGCTAGTTTAGTGATCGCGCAGGAAGCGGGCGGAGTGGTTGGCGGGGCAGCTGGAAAATTTCAAGGGTATACTGGTAAGATCGCCAAATCAGTGGGCGGAAGGATGACCGGTTATAACGCGGGTAGAGATAGAGGCGTTGCCATGTATAAGGGATATGCTGAAAAACAGGGCGCAAAAAAAGCAGAAACAATGGCAAAATATTCAAGGGTGGGAGAAAAAGCGTTTGCGGCTAAAGAGAGCGGTATCCGAGGTTTAAAAAGAACTGCGGCTTTGCCATATACAGCGGGAAAAATGCTAGCTAAAGGGGGCGCTAAGGGCGCTAAATGGGGCGGTAGAAAGATTGCTGAAACTAAGACAGGAAAAGCTGTTGCTGCAACATATCAAAAAGTTAAAGGAAAGGCTGGTGGCGCTTTAGCGAATGCAAAGGGGAAAATTGGTGATCGTTTGGCGCAATTGCCTGGAGCTGAATTTGCGGGAAAAGCCACAAGAGCTGTTGGAGGTTTTGTTGGAGAAAAAGCAAAGGAGGTCTGGGCAAAGACTGACAAGGCCGGCGTGAGAAATTTGGTAGCCGCTGATGCTGTTGATCAGTCAATTCTAAAAAAAGCCAGAGAACAGGGTGGTGAAAATTTATCTGCCAGAAATATCAATAAAGAAGAAGATTTGCGTCGAGTTCTTAATGATGGCGGCGAAAATAAAGGTTCCAGAGTGGCCGCAGCTATGAAACTTGCCAAAGCCGGTGTCATAGAAAGTCCGAAAGAAGCAAAGCTGATAAGATCTCTGACCAAGGGAGACAGGGAAGCTTCAGATACAGTACGAGAAGATTTAATGAAGAAACAAGCCAATCATGCTTTTAATATGGATGATCCGAGAGAAGTTGATACACTCCATGAAAAAATAAAGAACGGCGACATTGATATAACAAAACAGAACGCATCGGCCTACGGCGACGCCCGGTTTATGCAGGTGAGCAGAGAGGCTCTGGGTGATAAAGTTTTCGGCAAGAAAATTGGCGAAGTAGCCAAGCGTTCGGCGGAGCACAAAGAAACGGCTACCGGAACGGTCCGCGATATGGCCCAGAGCCAGCACGCTGAAATAGCGAGATTGCAGTCACTTGCCGCAGATGGAAATCAACCGGAAGCAAAACGTCAAGAAGCGGAAGCAGCTCTTCCAGAAAAGCAAAAATCAGCTGATGATTTCAGAAGAACAGTGGCTGAAGTTACTAATGATTTAAATGAGGCTTTTGGCGCTAGAAATGTTGACGGAAGTTTAAACAAGGTGGATGGCAAGGTTAAAATCGATCCTTCTCAAGAGGCAAATATGGGACAATATATTAGAGGGCTTTCAGGAAAAAGACTGGCTGATTTTGATATGAAGGAAGACGCTCTTAGCCATATTGCAGTCAATGTGAGCGTTCAACAGCTGGCAAATTTGGCGATGTCAAATGAACCTGGTTCAAATGACAAGGTCCAGCAAATAGTAGAAAGGATCCATGAAGTAGGCGATACAAAACGCATTACCCAAGTTGCCGGTAATCAAGTGGTAATGGATGCTTTGGGTCAAGAAATAAGAACAAAAGTTGAGGCCGTTAAAGCGGCTACGCCAGCGCCAACACCGGCAGGTGTTAAAACGGCCGGTGCCGTCGCGCCAGCAGGAGGCGCAGCAACTGCGCCGACAGAAGGCGCATCAGCCGCTCCGGCAGAAGGTGCAACAGCCGCAGAGCCGGCAAAGTCACCACTTATAGTTGGCGCAAGTGATGCTGATTTTAATAAAGCAAAACAGGATATGAATAAAGCCGGCGGATTTGAGTCAGCGCTCCGCGGCGGCAAAGTGTCATAAGTAAAGAAAGTATAATCAAGGAACAATGAATTCAAAGACAAAACCAACAAAACCATTAGCGCAAATATTGCCACTAAATGTTGCCGCGGCGCTGAATGTTGATTTTGGTGGTCAAACTAATGTTGAGATAGCCGGAAAATTTGGCTTATCAGTCGGGCAACTGGCAAGAATGACTGGACTCATCGGCGAGATTTATAATAAAAAAATACCAGTTGGTCAGATTGATTTTGAGCTGGCCTCGCGTTTGGGTTTGGCAAAAGATAAAGTTGCAAAACTTGCTTTGGAAATTTGCGGTAAACGATTAATGATTGTTAATACGGTCTGGTTTGACGGCGCAGTAGGGAAGAAAATCAAAGAACTTGGTGGTGTGGCGGATGATTATAATGAATTTATTGCTGAATATGTGGAAAATGTTATCAGCGAAAAAGCAGAAGAAACGGCTACGCAAAGAATAGAGCAAGAAGAGGAAAAAATTACATTGAAAAAAGCTATAAAGAAAAAGATTGAAGAGGATCCAATTATGTTGAAAGATCCGCTTGCAGAAAAGCAATCGCTGAAAAAAGTTTTTGGCACTAATGTTGTACATGTATTAAGTTCAGGGGATTATAGATTGAAAATAGAATTAAATATCCGATTGATCACTTTGTTATTAAACGATGAGCCGGAGCAGGTTTTTCACAAAGAACTTCTGACTGCCCTGTACAACAATCATGAAGTTTTAACTAGTAAAAGAATATTATTAAAAGACGAAAAAGTTGAGCCGACTATTAGCAACTGGTTAAAAGATTATGTCGGGTCAGTCGGACAGGATGAAACCGGTAGCGCCATTCAAAAAGCCCAGTACTTTACTTCGTCGCCTAATATCCGAGCATTACTAAAAGAAGAAAAAGAGTTGGTCGACGGATTATTTAAATTTTATATTGCTTTGCAGAATTTTTATAGCAATGTCAGAAAAATGGACATGGAAGATATTTATATTTTTCCTTTTACTCCAAAAGAACAAGAGTCTTTATTAAAAGAAATTAGCGAACTTGAATCGGAAGAAGAAGAAGAAATTGCGTCGGTTGAAGGAGAAAAAGCAGAAGTAGGGACGATTAACATAATGGAACTATATCAGGACAAACCTGACGATCGTCAGAAAATTGATGAGGAAAAGCAAAAGATTGTTCAAAATACGCGTAAAGAATATGACAAGATCGCGGATGCGATGGAGCCATTTTTATTAAATCGAAAGAAGCATAGTATTTTAGCGTGTCTTGAGCTTTTGGTTGAAACGGGCGCTCTCGATAATATGCTCGGCCAGGATGAGCGTTATCAGGGGTTTTTGTCTGGCTATTTCAAACGCAACAATTTGCAGGCAGAAGACGAAAAGTTCAAAAAAGATCCGTATCAGGCAAAATACGTGCAAGCATTTTTACGATTTGTGTTTTTGGAAAGACTTGGCCTGGCGCCCGAAGAAGGCGCGCGGATCGCTGCCAATTATTCCAATATTTTTCGCAATAAAGGCGCGATTCGATATTCGCAACTAGCTTATTTGGATTTAAGCGATAATAAATTTAAGTGGAGTGAATTGTAGGGGCGGGGAGTAGTAATTAGTAAGTAGTGAGATCTTCACTCACCATTCACCACTTTTCACTCGTTTCTGTTTAATATGCTAAACGATTATATATTAGTAAAAGACAAAGACGGCGAGCTGAAATATTTCAAGGACGGCAAATTTTTTAGTGTTGAGGAAATCGCCGAACAAAACAAGCAACGGGTTTTGCAAGCCCGGGAGCCAAAAAAGAAAGAATTAAAGCCTGACTTTACTTTGGAAACGCAAAAAAAAGCTGCTGTCAAGCCGATAATTATTAAAAAAGAACAAGAAAAACCAATAATTATTGAAAAAGTACCTAAAAAATCAAGCGCCATTGAAAAAGCGCTGGAAAAAACGGTGCGTCCGCTAATTCCGCCATTGCCTGCTCATGAAATTGAGTTTGAACAATTGGCCGGCGAAGATGATTTCAATAGCAAAAGATTGGCGGAACAAAAGCTTGTCGGCGTTAAAGTTGACGAGGCAATAAAAAAATTAAAAATTCAATTCAGCGATCCGCAGATCGAGAGCCGTTTCCGAAATATTTTAACCACTTTTTTCCGCGGAGTCCGAACTGTGAGAGAACTCGGTTATATGCTTGGATTGCCGAAAGTCAGCGGAGGATTGGAATTACCAAAAGATAAAATAAGTTTAATATTGGCGGTTTTGGAACAAGAGCTCGTGGAAATGAACAAAGAGCGCCGTCAGATCGCGGCCAGAATAGAACAAAAGCCGGTTGATTTGGAGCACCGGCTGGAGCCGCCGCCGCCCTTGATTATTAAAAAACCTGAGGATCGTTCAGCGGTTGAAAAAACAGCCCGCCGGCTTCAATCCTCTCCGTCTTTGATTAGGAATGAAGTTGGCGCAGATTTAAGCAGGACTCGCGTTAGCCGGCCGCAACCCGCTCTGCAAAAAAATGTTTTTGCACCGCGGCCAAGAATTGAAGACATGAAGGGGAATCGTCAATTAATCGGACCGGTTGAAGAATTGGAAACCATGGAGCTAGGCGATTTTCGTCGGCTTGGCCGAGAAGAACAGGAAATAAAAAAACACTTGCTGGAAAAATTCAAGGTGCTTGCCGACCAGTCGTTATTAAAAAAATTACAAGGATTAAAAGCCTGGAAATCTTCACCTGTGTATAAAATATATTTATCGATGACTGTTGCAGGGATTAGAAACAGAGTGCCTCTTTCTCAGGTAATTGAAGATCGTCAATTAAATCATCAAGCGACGTTGACGTTAAGCGAATATGAAATGATTGGACAGCTGAATCAGGAATTGGAGTAGCAATAGAAAAGAAACTGGAAACTGGAAATTAGGGTTTATTGGAGAAAAGAAAAGCCCTGAATTATGCTTGGTAATATTAGATACGAGAAACAAAAATTATGCAGCAATTTATCGTGCCCCAATTTATTGATGTGGAAGATAAAATTATTGGCCCGATCACTACGCGGCAATTTGTTATTGTGTTGGTCGGAGCGCTCGTAACTTTTATTTTATTTAAATTATTAGCTTTTGCGTATTTTGTTTTATCAGCCATCGTGGTGATGCCACTTGCGGCGATGCTGGCTTTTGCTCGGGTCAATGGCCGACCGGTTCATTTTTTTCTGTTGAATTTTCTTCAGACCTCAAAAAGATCAAAGTTGCGCGTTTGGAATAGAGAAGCGTATGTGAATGTAGTCCAGGTGGTGGAAAGCCAAATTAAAGAAAAACCAAAGGTGCAGGCAGTCAAAGCAGCTGTTTCCGGTTCCCGTCTGCGCGATATTTCGCTGGTGGTAAATACTGGTGGCATTTATCAGGGTGAAGAGATTGCGAATGATTTATCTCAATAATAATTTTAATTAAATAATTTCTTCCCCGCTTTAGCGGGATCTCCTACGTTGGCAGACGGTCAGACTAAGGCCTGCTTGTCGACAGGCAGGCCTGGCGGAAATTAAATTATATATGCACAGCAAAAAATTAGCCGGCAACAAAATAACTCAGTCAACGCAATTATTTTTGGACATTGCCGAAATAAAAAATGACGCCGTGATTTTAAAAGACGGAACTTTGCGAGCGGTTCTGATGGTTTCGAGCATTAATTTTGCCCTAAAATCAGAAGATGAGCAAAATGCATTGGTTTCTGCTTATGTTACTTTTTTGAATTATTTGAATTTTCCAATTCAGATTGTAATTCAATCCAGAAAGCTGGACATTGATGCCTATATCAAGAGAATCGAGGAGGCAGAGAAGAATTTAACTAATGATTTGCTTCGGCGACAGATTGTCAATTACAAAGCATATATTAGAGAGCTGGTGGAGCTGGGTGATATTATGAGCAAGCATTTTTTTATTGTGGTGCCGTACAGCCCGCTCGATAGCTCGAAAAGCAGTTTTTCCAGCCGGTTGTCCGCGGTTTTTACTCCGGCCAAAGTGATCCAACTCAAACAAGAAAGATTTGAAAAATACGCGCATGAATTAAACCAGCGGTTGGAGCATGTCAACATGAACATTTCCTCTCTCGGCCTCACGACTGCGCGCCTTGATACGCAGAGCTTGATAGAGCTTTATTACAACGTTTATAATCCGGCCATTGCCAGAAGTCAAAAACTGGTTGATTTGGAAAAATTAAGAGTTGAACACTAATAATTTGAATAAAATAATTGAAAGAATAAAATATGTTTAAACCAGAAGATGTCAAGAAAGCTCCGATAATTTCTGCGCCAATAGCGGTGCCGGAGACTTCTGAGCTACAAAAGACACAAAAAACAGAGCAAGAGGTGGTTGTTCAAAAAGTGACCATGGAGCAGGAAAAAACTTATAGGGGCGGATTGACATCGGTCCTCGACATTATTGCCCCGGCTGCTTTTGAAGTGACCCCCGATTCTGTGCGGATAGGCGGTTTATTTGCCAGAACATTATTTGTAATGACTTACCCCCGCTATATTGCTGTCGGCTGGTTTGCCCCGATTCTTAATTATAATGCCACGCTTGATGTAAGTATGTTTTTTTATCCGATGGAGTCTCCGGTTGTTTTAAAACAGTTGAGAAATAAGGTCGGAATTCTGACCGCCCAACTTACTACTGACGCGGAAAAAGGAGCACCGCGCGATCCAATGAGGGAAACAGCGTTGCGCGATATTGAAAAACTGCGCGATGATTTGACTCAAGGAGTGGAAAAATTTTTCCAGTTTTCGCTCTATATCACGCTTTATGAAAAAGACATGAAAGCCCTTGATATGCTAACCGAAGATATAGAAGCTGTGCTGGGTACGCGTTCGATCTTGTCAAAAAGAACTTTTTATCAGGCGGAACAGGGGTTCAGTTCAACCGCGCCTCTTTGCAATGATGAACTGATGATTACCGCCAATCTTAATTCCTCGCCGATTGCCGCTTCTTTTCCTTTTATTTCCTCGGAACTGACTTCAGATGAAGGAATTTTATTTGGCATCAATCGCCACAATAATAGCTTAATTCTTTTTGACCGGTTTTCTTTGCAAAATGCCAATTCTTGCGTATTTGCCACTTCCGGCGCCGGTAAAAGTTATACAATCAAACTGGAAGTTTTGCGCAGTATGATGCTCGGCACGGATGTGATCATTATTGATCCGGAAAGAGAATACAAGAATTTAGCTTCAGCTGTCGGCGGTACCTATATTAATATTTCACTTAATTCGGAAAGTAAAATTAATCCATTTGATTTGCCGAGAAAAATGGGCGATATGAGTACGGCAGACATCATCCGGAGCGCTGTCATTACTTTGAAGGGGCTAATGCGCATCATGATCGGTGATATGACCCATCAGGAGGATTCAATCATGGATCGAGCCTTGATTGAAACTTACGCGAAAAAAGATATTACTCCGGAAGCTGATTTGGAGAAAATTGAACCGCCGATTATGCAGGACCTCTATGAGGTGCTTGACGGCATGGAGGGCGCGTCGGATCTGGCGCTCCGGTTGAAAAAATTTACTACCGGCACTTTTTCCGGTTTGTTCAATTCGCCGACAAATGTGGACATGAATAATCAGCTGGTTTGTTTCACTGTTCGGGATTTGGAAGATGAACTTCGGCCAATGGCGATTTACAATATTGTTAATTATATTTGGAATGTTGTCCGCTCGGAAATTAAAAAAAGAATATTGGTAATTGACGAGGCCTGGTGGCTGATGCAGCACGAGGATTCGGCGCGATTCATTTTTGCGCTAGTAAAAAGATGTCGCAAATATTACCTTGGCGTGACTACGATTACGCAGGATGTAAATGATTTTTTGCTTTCACAGTATGGGCAGGCTATTGTTACCAATTCAGCCCTAAAAATACTTTTGAAACAAGCGCCGTCTTCAATGGAATTGGTGCAAAAAGTTTTCCAGCTTACCGAAGGTGAAAAATATCTGCTTCTGGAGTGTAATATCGGCGAAGGAATATTTTTTGCCGGTAATCGGCACGCGGCTATTCGAGTAGTGGCTTCAGGTCTTGAAGACCAGCTGATCACGACTGATCCGCGTCAGCTTTTGGAACAAGAAAAAAAGCAAAAGCAGGCTACGGAAGACGAAGCAGAGGTAGCAGTGTAAAAAATAAAATAAAATTTTGACTTATGTCCAATAGAGCAAAAGTAATCACAATTATCGTTGTCGGATTATTGGTTATCGCCGGGATAATTTATTTTTTCGTGCGTTCTGAAATGGAGCAAAAAGGCGTGAAGATGATAGATGAAAATGCGCCAGTGCCTCAGGCGGAAAACACTTTAGGCCAGGAGCCGGCGATCAAAGTTGCGCCGCCCACAAAAGAAGAAAAGCAGGCTTCCTCAGTAAAAGCAGTGGCGCAGACTTTTGCCGAAAGGTTTGGTTCATATTCAAATCACGCCAAGTATAAGAACTTTGACGAACTTTACTCCATGATGACTGCCGGAATGGAAGATTGGGTTAAAAACACATATATTCCCCAGTTAAATAATGAGCATAGTTCTGAAGGATTTTATTATCAGATCACCACGGAAGCGCCGGTAGTAAATATCGTCGCGCAAACAGAAACAGCGGTAAAGGTTTTGCTTTCAACGCAGAGAAGGGAGCAATCAGGCGAGCAGAGTTCGGAATTTTTGCAGGATTTGGAGCTGACTTTGGTGAAACAGGGTAATAATTGGTTTGTTGATGCGGCATTCTGGCAAGAAAGGGAGTAAAGTGTTTTTGCCCTATAGGAATGAAAAGCAATTGTAAAATAGTGTTCAATAAAATTTGGGAAAATGCGCTTGACTGTATTTTCCCAAAAGAATGTTATGATTGTGGAAAAGAGGGGGAATATTTATGCCCCTCTTGTTTTGATAATATTCAGTTGATTGAAAATTTCCCCTGTTTCTTTTGCAATGAACCTGGACACGACAGGGGCGTTTGTTCGGTTTGTTCGGCCAAGACGCAAATTGACCGGGCGATCGTGGCGGCAACTTATCTGAATAATTTAACCGGCAAGCTGGTGGAGGAATTTAAATACAATTTTGTTGAAGATTTAAAAAATATTCTGGTTAAGATTTTACAGCGGCAGATTGATCGCCGGCAGCTGGCAGGCGTTTTTTGGAACCACGTTTTGCTTCCGATACCTCTTCACAAAAAACGCCTGGCCGAGCGCGGGTTCAACCAATCCGCCGAGCTTGCCAAAGGGCTCCGGATAAAATATAATTGCACAGTGGATGAGAGCCTTTTGAAGCGGGCGAAAAACACCAGCCAGCAGGCCAAGCTGAACCGCGAACAGAGGCTGGACAATCTGCAAAACGCCTTTGTATTTAATCTAAAAAAACAACCGCCGGAAAGAGTAATTTTGCTTGACGATGTGCTGACCACAGGCGCGACTTTTTGCGAGGCGGCCAGAGTTTTAAAAGAAAGAGGCGTAAAAGAGGTGATTTGTCTGGCGATTTGCCATGGATAGAAATTTCAATAATCAAATCCAATATGACGGAGCGCTCCGGTTTGTTGATGGCGAGAGTTCAGGCATTGAGGTTTTTTCTTTAGCAGAGTTAAAACAAGAAATAAAAGAAAAACCGGAAAAGTTTACAGAAGACATTAAATACATGATGATAAAATTTAATAAATATATTAAAGCAATTAAATAAAATGAAAATAATTTTTGTCGGAGGCGGCACAATCGGATCAGTCAGTCCATTACTGGCGATCAAAGACAAGTTGATCGAGCAAAAAATTTGTTCAGATTTTTTGTGGATTGGCACAGAGGGCGGGATTGAAAAGCAGATTATCGAAAAGGAAAAATTGCCTTATTTTAGCGTAAAATGTGGTAAAATTAGAAGATATTTTTCTCTCAAAAATTTTTCTGCGCCATTTTTAACTCTGTTTGGAGTTTTTCAGTCGCTGAAAATTATTTGGAAATACAAGCCTGATGCCGTGCTGTCCGCCGGCAGTTTTGTGGGCGTGCCGGCAGTGATTGCCGCGAGAATTTTGCGGCGCAAAACATTTATTCATCAGCAGGATATCCGGCCGGGCCTTGCCAATAAACTTTGCGCGCCGTGGGCCACAACAGTCACTGTTAGCTTCGAACAGTCAAAAAAATATTTTTCAGCGGCCAAGACCATTGTGACTGGTAATCCGGTCAGAGAGAAAATATTTAATGGGAGGAAAGACGAAGCAATAAAAAAATTTGGTTTGGAGGCTGATCTGCCGACACTACTTATTATGGGCGGAAGTTTGGGGGCGGAAAAACTGAATGAGCTGGTATTTGGCGCCGTACCGTATTTAATAGATTTTTGTCAGATAATTCATATTACTGGCATGGGACAGATTATTGACTGGGAGGACAAAGAAAAATTTGGCGTCAGGGCGAGCCGCTATCATTCAATCGAATATTTATATGATGATTTAGTCGAGGCTTATGCAGTTGCGGATCTGGTTGTCTGCCGCTCCGGCATGTCAACGCTGACCGAACTCGCGGCGCTCAAAAAAGCCATTGTTACGATTCCTATTCCCGACAATCAGCAAGAAGAGAACGCCCAATATTTTGACAGCAAAAACGCGATTGTTATTTTGGATCAGGAAAAAACCTCGAGCAATGATTTTTTCATTATTATCAAGGGGTTAATGGAAAATGTTAATAGTTTGGAGCGGCTGCGGGACAATATTGCTCCCGTTATGATCAGCGAGGCAACAAAACGATACGTTGATTTGTTAGTTTCCTCGCTTACAGCAAAAAAATAAGAGTATTGTATGAATAAAAACAATGAGTTTCATTTGCGTGAAAATGAAAAAATAATCGAGGAAGTTTATCACCATTTAGTCATTGTTGTACCGCATTTAATCGTGGCGCTTCTGATTATAATTCTAAATTTTTTTCTAATGTATTTTTTATTTTTGCAAGGCTGGTGGGGCGTTGCTTTATTTGTGGCAGTCATTCTCCTTGTGGTTTTTTATGTCCTGCGGCTATTTTTCCTTTATCGCAAAAACAAATTTTTAATTACCAATAAAAGGATCGTTGATTTTGAACAGCCAGGTTTTTTTGAGAAGTTTATTAATGAATTTCCTTTTCCAAAAATTGTAGAGGTCAAAGCGATTGTCAAGGGTGTCTGGCCGACCATTTTTCGCTACGGAAATTTAAAATTAATGCTAGCCGAAGACTTGGGTCCATTCGAGCTTTACAAAATATCCAATCCTGCCAAATTGCAATATTTAATAAATGAAATGCTGCAAAGTAATGAGGCTAGCGAGGCGGCAAAAGCGTCAAAATGCGTTGATTCGATTTCAATGGTAATGGCGGAGATTTCACTCCTGACTACCAATGAGAAAGAGGAAATTATCCGGAGGATAGAACAGCAGCTCCTGGATGGCAGGGGCAAGGTTGGCGCGGAATAACGAATAAATTATAGGTTTTTAATAATTTAATTCCTGTGCTATAATATTTTATGAGAAAAGAAATTCGTCAGAAAAAACAGAGGAGTTTTTTTTCGAGTTTTGCCATAGTTTTTGGGATCATTTTCTTGGCTGTGCTCTGCCTGGGTATAGTGCAGGAATACGCAAAGCGGAGTGAACTGGACCGGGAAGTTGCCGGCCTGGAGCAGGAACTGGAAAAATTGAAATTTCAGAAAAATAATTTTTTGAGTTCTATTGAAACATATCAGACTGAATTTTTTGTCGAGCAGGAGGCCAGAACAAAATTCAATCTCAAAAAACCCGGCGAAAAAGTTTCTGTTATTCCGACTCAGGGAATTGGATTAGTCAGTAGTGGCAATAATCAGCTGGCGGCAAACGGGCAAGACTCTTTTACTGTGACTGAATCAGCCTTGCAGAATGCGCTTAATTGGTGGGATTATTTTTTCAAGCAAACTTGAAAGAATAAGAAATTAATAAATTAAAAATTAAGAAATTAAGAAAACAAGAAAACAAGAAATTGGGAAGCCTGATAGTTAGAAATAATAAAACACCTGGCCGTCTCGCCAAGGCGAGGGCGGAGGGAATAAAAAAAATAATTTATGGAAACAGAAAATGGACATGGGGCTTGCGAGCATCATGAGCATCACGCTCATAATGATGATAAAAATTCATCGGAGCATAACAGTGGCAGTCAATGGGAAAAATTAGCCCAGCGAGGTGAAGTTTTGGCCGCCGGCATTGGGAAGAAAATAAAAAAAACTAATAAAAAAATTGTTCTGCTGATAGTGAGCATTTTGGTTTTAATTGTCTGCGCGCTCGGAGCGGCTGGTTTTGGCGTTTATTATTTCAAATGGAACAACAGTTTTATAAATGGCGTGACGAAAGTCCTGCCTTATCCGGCCGCGATTGTTGACGGTCGGATTATTACTTATCAGGATTGGCGATATGAAGTGGAAGCGGTGACCAAGTTTAGCCAGAAAAAATTTGGGGAAGCCAAGCCGCAAGAAATCGAAAAAGAAGTTTTGGATAAATTAATTTATCAAATGATATTTAAAAAAATTGCCAGAGAATATAAGATTGAAGCGCTGGATGCGGATGTTGAAAAAAGTTTAGAACAAATTGAGAGCCAAATGGGCGGAAAAGAAGAAACAGAAAAAGCGGTTGCGGATTTTTTTGGCTGGGATATGGCGACTTTCAAAGAGAGAATTGTCCGGCCGGAAACATTAAAACAAAAGCTTTATGAAGGGCTCGGCCAGTCAGAAAAATTTTTGAAGCAAACGGAAAAAAGGGCTCAGCAAGTGTTAAAAGAGGTGAAAGCCGGGGACAAAAGCTTTGAAGAACTGGCCACGGAATATAGTGAGGATCCTGGTTCAGCGGAAAATGGCGGTGATTTGGGTTGGTTCCCAAAAGGGGTGATGGTCAAGGAATTTGAAGACGCGGCCTTTGCCTTGAATTCGGGAGAAGTCAGCGATTTGATTAAAACGGATTATGGCTATCATATTATAAAATTGAAAGACCGGCGGCAGTCAGAAGAAGGTGAGGAAGAAATAAATGCCAGCCATATTCTGATCCGTTTTACTGATTTTGATAAGTATTTGACAGAGTATGAAAACAAGGCAACAATTTATAAATTTGTTGCCTTGGATTAGTTTACTAAATAATTCTTACTTAAGGCTGAGACTGTTTTCTGAAAAATGGAGCCGACCGTGGGAATCGAACCCACGACCTACGCGTTACGAGTGCGTTGCTCTACCACTGAGCTAGGTCGGCGTCAGTTAAATAATAATAGATTTAAATGAATTGCGCAAATATAGAGAGAAAATATTGGTTGGCGTCAGGAGTGATTGCTCTTTTTGCTTGTCTTGTGGCTGGCGGAGCGGCAATGGCTATGACTGTAACGCTGATTACTGATATTAATATTGATCAGGCAACGATTTCCCGCGGTTATACCGTGACTAGCAATGATCAAAATTTCCGTTTGGGAATTTATCCGGAAGTATTGGCCGAAGAAACAAGAGTTGTCATTAAGCAGTACGATTGCGAGTTATTTGAATATCCTGAAAATTGGCTACCGGCGAGTGATGTGTATGAATTTGATATTTTTAATAAGCAGGCATTTAAAAATGAAAAACCGCTAAAAATCAGAATTAAAACTTTGGACCAAACAAATAATCTAAAAAAAATATTTTTTTGGAACGGAGTTCTGAGTGAATGGGTCGAATTGCCGTCTGAAGTCGGCGACTCGGAAACCATGAAATCAATTTTACATTTGCCGTACGCCAAGATGATTGTTCTGGAAAATAAAAACATCTTACAAATCGGCGACGCCAGCTGGTATGGATACAAGGGGTGCCTGTGCGCGGCTTCGCCTGATTATGAAAAAGGAACCATGCTCAATGTTAAAGACTTGGATAGCGGCAAAGAAGTTGTCGTCAAGGTGAATGATTACGGACCTGACCGCTCGCTTTTTCCAAATAGAGTGGTTGATCTGGACAAAATCGCATTTCAAAAACTTGGTAAATTGAGTTGTGGGATTTTGCGCAATGTTTTGGTGACAAAAGTAAATTAAAAATTTTTCATGGTAGTGTTTCAAAAAATTAAAACAAAATTATGATAAAATTTCATCAAGTGACAAAATACTACCCGCCGGACACCTATGCGCTCAAAGGTGTTAGTTTGCGAGTGACGCCTGGGGAATTTGTTTCAATTATTGGACAAAGTGGCAGTGGAAAAACGACGTTGGTAAAATTGTTAACAGCTGAAGAGAGATTGACTAATGGCAGTATTGATATCAGCGGCTGGGATATTTCCAATATTAATTACCGGGAGGTACCGATATTGCGGCGTCAGATTGGCGTTATTTTTCAGGATTACAAATTACTGCCACAAAAAACTGTTTACGAAAATATTGCTTTTGCGCTCGAAGCCTGCGGCGCATCGAATTCAAAAATAAAAAAAATTGTTCCGCAAATACTAAGGGTTGTGAATTTGGGACACAAGGTGGACAAATATCCGCGCCAGCTTTCCGGCGGTGAACAACAGCGGGTGGGGATTGCGCGGTCTTTGATTCACAGGCCAAAAATTTTAGTGGCGGATGAACCAACCGGTAATTTGGATTTGGCGAATACAAAAGAAATTATTGAATTATTGCAAAAAATAAATGAGCTCGGAACAACAGTATTATTAGTAACTCATAATCGGGATGTAGTGAACATGTTGAAGAAAAGAGTCGTTGTACTTGACCGCGGACAAGTTGTCAGCGATCAAAAAGTTGGACGTTATGTGATCTAAAAAAATAAATATAAAATTTGTGAATCATTCTTCTCTTCGAGTATTAAAATACGCTTTTCAGGATTTCGGACGTAATATCTGGCTTTCAATTGTGACGATTACCGTTTTGGTTTTAGCTTTGCTGTCTGTGAATATTCTGATTTCTTTGAATGCGATTTCAGATAGCATCGTGGGGTCAGTCAAAGACAGGGTAGATGTGAGTGTTTTTTTCAAAAAAGAAACTCCCCAGGCTACGGTTGATAATTTTCAGGAAAAAATAAGAGTTTTGCCGGAAGTCAAAGAAGTCGTCTTTATTGCCAAGGATCAGGCGTTGGTTGAGTTTACGGAAAAACACCGCGATGACCCGGCCATTCTTGAAGCGTTAAAGGAAGTGGAGAAAAATCCTTTGATGGATGCGCTCATTATCAAGGCGCAAAACACTGAAGATTATCAGCAAATATTAACGATCTTGAATTCAGCGGAAAATCAGGAAATTATTAAATATCAAAATTACACTGATCATCGGAAAATCATCGACCGCATCACTGTTATCAGCGATAAAGTCGGGAAAGTCAGCCTTGGGCTTACGGGGATTTTTTCTTTGATAGCGATTTTAATTGTTTTTAATGCTATTCGCGTGACAATTTATACGCACCGCGAAGATATTGGAGTAATGCGTCTGGTCGGAGCCAACAATTCATTTATTCGGGCGCCGTTTCTTTTGGAAGGAGTTCTGTATGCTGTTTTCGCCAGTTTAATAACCGTGCTTTTGCTTTATGCGATTTTTGGCGCGATCGGCCCGTACCTTAGTTCATTCCTGGAAACATATAATTTTAATCTGGTGGAATACTATAATAGCAATTTTGTTGAAATAGTTGTCCCGGAGCTTTTAGCGGTTATTTTACTTAATGTTGTGAGCAGTAGTATTGCCGTTGGGCGGTATTTAAAGGTTTGACATAAGCGAGAAAATAAGCTAAAGTTGACGCGCGCAAATGGAAAATAGTTATTTATAATTGCTTGTTAAGATGAATCCTGAATTTTTGTTGAATCTTGAATTTTGAGTTTAGGGTTTTATTGTGGAGAGGTGGCTGAGCGGCTGAAAGTAGCACCCTGCTAAGGTGTTGAGCTCGCAAGGGCTCCGAGGGTTCGAATCCCTCCCTCTCCGCCACTCGACTCGCTACGCTCGCTCGTAGTCTTCGACCAGGCATTGAAAGACGAGTCGAGTGCCTCAAGCGAACGGAGTGAGTCGAGGGGCAAGTTACTCGCTACGCTCGCTCGTGGTCTTCGACCAGGCATTGAAAGACGAGTCGAGTGGCCAGGCATAAAATTATTAGTATGGGTTATTTTGTATATTTTGCGCGTTGTCAGGATAAGAGTTTGTATATCGGTTGTACTGATGATCCGAATCAACGATTAAAGCGTCATAATAGAGGTGAAGGAAGCGAATGGATTAAACAGCATGGTCCGGCAGAAATAGTATATTTTGAAGAATAGGATACTCTTATTGAAGCGAGAAGAAGAGAGCGGCAAGTAAAAAAATGGAGTCGAGTCAAGAAAGAAAATTTGATTAAGTGGGGGCATCCAATTCCCGAAAAATTGAAGGAGAAAAAATAAGGAGAGATGGCTGAGCGGTTGAAGGCGACGGTCTTGAAAACCGTTGAACCTGTCAAAGGGTTCCGTGGGTTCGAATCCCACTCTCTCCGCCATAAACCACTTACCCCTTCGGGGTTATAGTAGTCCACCGAATAAGCAGTAATAATTTCTAAAAATAAGACAAAAATAAAAAGCCCCGCACTAGTCCTCGCTCTGCTCGGACGGTTCAGGGCAAGCAAAAATATGAAAAAGCATTTAATTCGCCTCCTAACGCCACATATACCGGAGGATGTTGGCGACGTTCATGTCAGTTGGGAGTTTCCGGAGTATGTTCAAATGCCTCGGACTCGCCTGTGGTATATAATTGTCTCTATTGTCTTGGCTTTGCTGGTCCTTTACGCTGTTCTCACCGCTAATTTTCTGTTCGCCATTATTCTGCTTCTTGGCGCTTTTATTTTGATTTTTCAGTATTTTCAACAGGCGAGGACTATCCCTGTAGTTATTGCGGAGGATGGAGTGATCGTGGACAGCCAGTTTTTTCCGTACCGTATACTGACAAGTTTCTCAATTATTTACGAGCCGCCCGAGATCAAAATGCTGTATTTGGATTTCAGAAGCGACATGCGTCAGAGTCTGCCTATCCCGTTGGAAGATATTAATCCTTTGAAGGTCAGAGACGCTCTGCTTAATTACCTCGATGAAAATGTTGAACGTGAAGAAGAAGAGCTTGGTGAAACATTTGAAAGAGTTTTTCGGCTGCGTTAAATAAATAGAATTTAATTGCTATTATTGCAATCTTTTGTGCTGTTTTAATTTTACTTTGAAAAGTTGAATTTTTTTTGTCCCCGTAGTTCAACGGATAGAATGTGAGCTTGCGGAGCTTAAGATCCAGGTTCGATTCCTGGCGGGGGCACCAAAATCAGTGGACGGCGCAGTGCGCCGACAACGAAAAAGCTGGTCAATTTTTTGAAAGTAAGATTTTGGTGTGTCTTTACGGTTTGGCTTGAACTCATTTGATTCGAAACTTCTGACCGAAACCAATCCCCCCGCCGCTCGCAAAGCTCGCGTGCCAAGCAAAAACATTTTCTTTGCATTTTTTGATTTCGCGCACCACCCTCAAATTTTTTTTAATTAAGAAAAAGAAAATATTTTTCCCTATGGAACAGAAAAACAATGTGTGGATAATCGCTCTCACCATCATCGTCACTACAGTTGTGGTCGGTGGTGGAGTTTACCTGTGGCAACAAAACAAGGTTGTTCAGAAAGTAGTTATAGAGGTAGCAACTGATACAGCTGCGAACAAAGGGGAGCCAAAAGAACCTCTCACTTATTCAACAAGTGGCGTTTCCGTTTCTGTTTCCAAAGAGACGGCACCATTTGGTTTCACCGCTGACCAGTTGGTATCAAGGGCGGAAGAGTGCGGCAACGAACAGACGGTAAGTTATTTTAATAGCATAGTTTCAAAATTTAGCGGTGCAACTAGAAGCGTGTACAATTTTAAATACACTGGAGCAAGTCAAGGATCTGACACTTTTGTCGTAACACTTTTGCCAAACAAAACGGGTTACTCCTCTCTTGATGAGTTCAAAAAAGATTTTGATCAGTGTTACGCCGGTGGAGACGCTTATCCTAAAATGCTCAATGATGATTGGATCCTTTTTGTCAATTCCTGCGGAACTGGTTTTAGTGATGGCTCGGGTAACCCAATTGGATGCCAGGAAGTCCGAGATGTGATTGAACCAACATTAAAGCTCAACTAAAGATAAGGAACAAGGTTTAGCTGTTCAATTTGATTTATTAAAAGCTTAATTACAGTTATTGTCGCGCAATTTAGAGTGCTAGCCGGTGTTGCCGGATTATGTTTTGGAAATGGAAAATCGTGGAGAATCTATTTGGCAAGCTAAGGAAAAGATTTATTAACGCAAAAATATGAAAAAAATATTATATTTATCAATAGCCGTTTTTATAACTGTTTTTATGGTCGGGTGCAGTCTACTGCCATCTTCAAAAAATATTGATGTTCCTTTTACATCCCAGGCGCCAGCCGGCAATTGGTCTGAACCGTGGAAAAACGCGTGTGAAGAAACTTCAATTTATATGGTTAGTAGTTTTTATGCTGATGATACAATCAAACGCGCCGAGGCTATTGAGAGGATTAAAGAAATAATCGCCGCAAAAAATGCCGAATTTCAAATAAGTAAGGACGAGTCTTTACAAAAAATTTCAGAATTAATTATGTTGTTGGGGCTTCCTTGGGAAACAGAGATAATAGAGAATCCTCCCATTGAAGATGTAAAAATACAGCTAGCTAATAATCAACCAATTATTGCCCCGGTTTTTGCGCCAGCTTTGGGCATTGCTGAAGATGGTCCTGATTATCATGTTATGGTAATAACTGGGTATGATGACGCGACTAATGAATTTATTGTAAATGATCCAGCTCTAAAAAATGGTAAAGGAATCCGTTTTAAATATGATATCTTTATGAAAGCGATTCATGATTTAAACCAAACAAATTATAAGGCTGGTAAAAAAGCTTTGCTTTTTACTAAACTAAAAACAGGAACCGATTGGTTCAATCTAAATTAATTAAAATTTACGTCTTATGAAAAAGTTTATTACATTGGTAGTTCTGTCGTTTGGAATTGTCTTTCTCGTCGGTTGTAGTCAACAGCCAATTACGCCAGTTCAACCAATTGAACCGGCCACTTCAATTCCAGTCGTCGTAGCGCCACCGTCAACCCTGCCCAATCAAGATATTAACTACGAAAATCAAACTTTTGGTTTTACTTTAACTTTTCCGCAAACATGGGAGGGGTTTAATACTTCTGAACTGACATATGATAGTTACAGTAGTGTTTGTTTTAGCTTCAAAAAACCACAGCCGTTTTGTATATTTCAAATAACCAAATTTACCAAAAATCAGTGGGAGCAAGTAAAGTTTAAAGATACGAAAAATATCTTGTCGGAAACTGCTGATTTGGTTACTATTTGTGATGGATGTTGCGAACAGGGCGGTGATACAACTGGCGGCGGACAATTTGATCAATTCCAAATTGAAAGATGTAAGGAAGTGCCAAATATTATAAAAACCTATACTCAAATTGCCCAGGTTACAAACAAAATTAATGTCTTTGTGTCATTTCCCAATAATCAACTTTACCCAAACATGTTGGATTGCGCGAAAGTCTTTGGAACCCCCCGAACAATTGATGAAACATTGGCAGTCGGTAGAGCCGCCCTTGAAGAGTTGTTTAAAGGGCCAACGGCGCAAGAAACAAAAGATGGGTATTTTACCAATATACCCGCGGGCGTTAAAATTCAAAAATTAACCATAGAAAATGGTTTGGCAGAAGTTGACTTGAGCAATGAACTTCAACAGGGAGTCGGCGGATCATGCCGCGTTGACTCCATCCGAGCAGAGATTACAGAAACGCTTAAACAATTTCCAACCGTGCAATCTGTTACCATCTCTATTAATGGCAAAACTGAAGATATTTTGCAGCCTTAATATTTTTGCGTCAGATTTCAAAATCCACGTTTGGATGATGTGGGTTTTTGAAATTATTTGTTTCCACCTATAAAAATGGACCGCTATATACATCGCAAGCATTCCTAACAAAAATTCAGAGGATGATAATTTCGTGCCACGCAGTCTATCCGCGTCGCCCACAAACCATAATTGGAAAAAATTGGGGGTGGCGCTCGAAATTCAAAAACGCAAAGAAAATGTTTTTGCTTGGCATGCGAGCTTTGTGAGCGACGGCGGGGCTGGCTTTTTTGGTCTAGTTTCGCTCAGCTGTTTTTGATAAAATGAGTTCGAGCCAAGCTGTAAAGACACACTAGGAACCACTTGTCCCTTCGGGGCGCGGGTTCATGCTTGGCCTATATTTGAACAAAGTGAGTAGCTAGACTTGAGTAAAAGAAAAACTGACAATAGGCAGTTTTTTTTGATTAGCGCGAAGAATAATGGTAAAATATAATGGTTATAAAGATAATATGGATCTGCAAACGCCGATCAGCGAACTCACGCGCGTGGGCAAAACTACGGCCGCGCGTTTGAAAAATCTTGGCATGCAAACAATTCAGGATCTAATTTTTTATTTTCCGTTCCGTTATGAAGATTTTAGTTTAATTAAAGATATCAATGAGCTGATTCCAAATGAGCCGGTGACAGTCAGGGGTAAAGTGCAATTAATCGCCAACCGAAGAAGTTTTCGTAAAAGAAAAATTGTTACAGAGGCTTTGGTTACTGACGAAACCGGCAGTGTCAAGGTGATCTGGTTTAATCAGCCATTTATTTCGAAAATAATTAAAGTCGGAGATGAGGTTTTTTTGTCTGGAAAATTGGATGAAGAGCGCTTGCAGTTTGTCAGTCCTGAATATGAAAAAGCAAAAGCCAATTCTTTGACTGTGCATACGGCCAGATTGGTCCCGATTTATCATTTGACGCAGGGAGTAACGCAAAAGCAGTTGCGTTTTCTGATCAGCCAAACCGATAAAGTGATTTTGCAAATTGAAGATTATCTGCCCGAAGAAATTATCAGCAAATATAAGTTTTTGCGGCTAAATAAAGCTTTGTTTAATATTCATTTTCCTTCAGGTAAGCAAAACGCAGAAGCAGCCAGAAAGAGATTGCAATTTGACGAACTTTTCTTGATCCAATTGGGGATTCAAAAATTAAAAAAAGAACTTCAGCAAAACAAATCGTCAAAAATAAAATTTCTGGAAAAGCAGACAAAAGATTTTGTGGCAGATCTTCCGTTTAAGCTAACCAATGCCCAAAAAAAATGTTCATGGGAAATAATTCGGGATCTGGAGAAAGCCAGGCCTATGAACCGTTTGTTGGAGGGCGATGTCGGGTCAGGCAAAACAGTAGTCGTGGCGCTGGCTATTCTGAATGCAGTCCTCAATGGCTACAAAGTTGTAATGATGGCGCCAACGGAAATTTTAGCGATTCAGCATTATCAAACATTACAAAAATTATTCGCAAAACAAAAATTTTCCATTGCTTTATTCACCGGGAGTAGGCAGGAGGTTAACGGAGAAAAGGCAGGAAAAAAACTTCTTTTGCAAAAGCTTGCACTTGGTGAATTTGATATTGTTATTGGAACACAGGCCTTAATCCAGGAAAACGTCAAAATAAAAGATTTAGGGCTAGTGGTAGTGGACGAACAGCACCGGTTTGGCGTCAGCCAGCGGAAATCATTGGTTCAACGCGGGAAAAAGGATTATCTGCCGCACTTTCTTTCTCTGACCGCCACGCCAATTCCGCGCACTTTAGTTCTAACTTTGTACGGCGACCTGGATTTGTCAATAATCAATGAAATGCCGCCGGGCCGCAAACCAGTAATCACCCGCGTTGTTTATGAACAGCAGAGGTTGCAGACCTATGAATTTATCCGCCAGCAGGTGCGGTCAGGTCGGCAGGTATTTGTAATTTGTCCTTTAATTGATCCTTCCGACAGCATGGGGGTAAAATCAGTAAAACAAGAATTTGAAAGGTTGGACAAGCAGGTTTTTCCGGATTTAAAAATTAGCTTAATGCACGGACGGTTAAAACCAAAAGAAAAAGAACAGGCAATGAAGGAGTTCAATGAGGGAAAATCAAATATTTTGGTGTCCACTTCAGTGATTGAAGTCGGGATTGACATACCGAACGCCGTGATTATGATGATCGAAGGCGCGGACAGATTTGGCCTGGCTCAATTGCATCAATTTCGCGGACGGGTCGGTCGGGGAGAGCATCAATCTTATTGTTTTGTTTTCAGCGAGAGTAATTCACCGGTAACAAAAAGGCGCCTGAAATATTTTGAAGAATGTTCTGATGGTTTCAAGCTGGCGGAAAAAGATCTTGAATTGCGAGGTTCTGGTGAAGTGTACGGCACCAGACAATCCGGCTTGCCAGATTTGAAAATTGCCAGCCTGACTGATGTGGCGCTGATTCAGGTCGCTCAGACCGAGGCGCTGGCGCTTGTTGAACAGGATAAAATCAGCGTTGCGTTGGAAAAGGTTTTAGCTAAACAAAATTTAAGTTTGCATTTTGAATAAAAAAATTACTACCATGATACATATCATGGTAGTGAGGGGTTTTGGGACTGAATATTCTTGACGCAGTTTTTTTACTGTGATACCATTTTTTCACAGTTCTTTTTTTTAATGCAGGGAGGGGAAATGCAATCAGGATCGGTCTGGTGTCCGAAATGTAGGATGCAAGTGAAGGAGATTGAACAATCAGTGAATTTTTGTAATCAGAGAGTTCATAAGGCCTGTCTTTTGAAAGAGGGAGTGAACCTCATCGGCAACATGTTTCATTCCGATAGTGAAATGATTGCCCTGTGTCGCAAAGTAAAAGGGAATTGGACCGCTTTTGGCCAGCTTGCTCTCGAGGCATATCGTCGAGTTTGCTGGGACGCCGAGGTCTTCCCGGAGAGCCGGCAATTTGTATTTGACATCCTGCGTCAATGCTTTTGTCAGATTCTGGAAGGAGCTTTTGACGAATCAGACGAAGTTATCCCCATGACAGTCAAAGCAGGATCAGAACAAAATTAATCCTAAAAAACTAAAACTGACCGCCCTCGAGCGATCAGTTTTTTCTTTTTCCCATTATTGGCGGAATTATTTAATCAGTTCTTTGATGTTTTTTGCTTTGGTAATTTTTATTTTATAATTTTTTGATAATTTGACATCTGGAATAATGATTTGCTGGAAGCCCAGTTTTTCCGCTTCAGAAATTCTTTTTTCTATATTAGAAACTGGTCTTATTTCTCCGCCAAGTCCGAGTTCTCCGAGAGCCAGTGTATCTTTTGGAATAATATAATTTTTCAACGCCGAGCTGATTGCAAGCGCAACTGCCAGATCAACGGCCGGTTCTGTTATTTTGAATCCACCAACAATATTCAGATGAATGTCTTGATTATTGAGATTCAAATTTGCCCGTTTGAACAAGACTGCGGCGATCATTTGTAGTCTATTTAAATCATAGCCTGATGTTTTGCGTTGCGGATAGCCGAAGATAGTCGGCGTAACTAGAGCCTGAACTTCAACCAAAAAAGCGCGCGTGCCCTCCATAAAACAACTGATTACCGAGCCGGCAATATTTTGGTTTGAATCGGATAAAAATGCTTTAGTCGGATCTTTTACTTCAATTAATCCGGCGCTAGTCATTTCCAAAACCCCGATTTCATTGGTGGAGCCAAATCTGTTTTTGGTACTCCGTAGAATTCTGTAACCGTGGAACTTGTCTCCTTCGAGATACAAAACAACATCAACCAAGTGTTCCAGCGTTTTTGGCCCGGCTACCGAACCGTCTTTAGTCACATGTCCGGTAATAATAACCGGCACATGGGTGGTTTTTGCCGCTTCAAGGAGCTTTACTGTGCAGGCACGGATTTGCGAAACATTGCCGGCTTCTGATTCAACATCACTCGAATAAATTGTTTGAATGGAATCGATAACAGCAATCCGTGGTTTTAATTGATGAATGGCCGCAGAAATTTGCTCAACATTTGTTTCGGAAAGGAATTTTAGTTTGTCGGCCTTGTAATTTAGCCGATCCATTCTGAGTTTAATTTGTTGGGCGGATTCTTCGCCGGAAATATAAAGAAGATGCTCTCCTGCCCCTTCCAATTGTTTTAGAATTTGCAGGACAAGCGTTGATTTGCCAATACCGGGTTCGCCGCCAATCAGTATTATGCTTCCTCTGACTATCCCGCCACCAAAGATTTGATCTATTTCATTTAGGCCGAGTTTTATACGTTCAAAATTTTTTGATGATATCTGATTAAAATCCACTAACTTTTTATTATCAAAGGCGATTGTTTTACTTACTTTTACCTTTTCACTTTGACCATGTGACTCTTCAACTGTTCCCCATGCTCCACAACTCAAACAACGCCCAGACCATTTTGGAAACTGGGCGTCGCATTTGGAGCAAAAATAAATTATTTTCTGGCTTGTCATGAATCGACTTTAACACCATTTATTATGGCATGCAAACATGTTGCATTAAATCACAGATTGGCCCGATTGGAGCATTTATACAATCATCATCATCTTCGCAACTGCCGGGAGTAAGTTCGCATTTGCCTGATTGGCAGGTTTCCCAAGCTTGGCAGGCGGGAGTACATGTAAGGCTTTGTCCAGCAGGGTCATAACATTTATGGTTAATAACATCGCAAGTGCTTTTTGCGGGATCGACAAGACAATCTCCATCATTATTGCACGCGCCAGTTTTTGGATAGCAGCTACCCTCGTCACATATTTCCCAGCTAGCACAGACTGGCACACAAGGAATATAAAGTTTTCCGCATTTACCAGGAGTCCATGTGCTGCCGGAGGCGCCACCTTTGGTAGTCATGTTTTTGTATTGATCTCGATTGGCTGTAAATACAGAGCACCAGTCTTCTGTGATTGTTTCTTTAAGTTTGTCAGTTTTTCCAGTTGTGGCGTTTTTTGCGGTGGCAGTGCAACAACCTTGAGGCGCTGGGGTTTCTGTAGGTGAAGGATAGAATACCACACCCCAAGTTGGACCGATTGCTAGTTTTGTCCAAGCTTGGTTATAGCCACACCCATCAGATTTGAAGTGACCGGAGGCTGGACCTTCGCCGATTATCAATGAGCAAAAGTTGCAGCCATTTGGATCTGCCATGGCATCGTCGACTTTTTTTTGACAGCCTTTAAATCGACTATAACCTTCTGCACCGGATTGAAATTCCATTCCATCGCCCAGTGATACGCCCACATGACCGAATTTCCAAAGTAGTCCGACGGGCAGGTTGTTTTTATTTGCCGATGTAACTACTTCCGTAATCCACCCTTTATTTTCTGCATTTTTCCCAGATTGTTGAGCGCTACCATTATAGGGTAGGTCGCAACCGATATATTTGAGAAACTTGGTGGCGGTGTATGCGCAATGACAAGGCCCCATGCAGATATTTAAGTCATGTAATTTTTGCGCTGCATCTTGAGCTGCTTTTTTTGAACAAGGAGGAAGAGTATTTGGCCCGATTAAATCTTCTATTTCATTTCCCGCGCCGAGTGGAGCTGTCATCGAGGCTGGTGGTTCTTCTGAAAAATCCTCGACTTGTTTAACTGTTTCAGTGTTTAGGCCACTCAATTTAACTAGATTTGGATTAATAATACTCAAAACTAAGTGCGCGCACATGAGTACGGCCAGACCGGTAATGGCGCCGAAAATCATTGTATTGGCTTTTTTAACATTTGCCGGTATGCCGCCGGCTGTCAGGTATAATATGCCTCCAATCATTAAAATTACAACAGCAAAAATTGATCCTAGCGTAATGCTGTATTTATAAATTGCCACCATATACTCGGCAATCCATGGAATAGAAACAGTTTCTCCCGGGGTAAATTCATAAGTAGCAAGGCTAGGCATCCCTGGAATAGGAATGTTAATTTTTGGCGCGTCCATTTGTTGCTTGGGGGCGGGTGTTTGGGCAAAACAAATCAGGGGCAGTAGAATAAAACTGGCGATTATAAAAACAATGAATAAACGCCCGGGCTTTATTTTTGAGAATGTTTTCATATTTTGTTTTAGCAAAACAGGAGTTGATTTTTGTCTGCCCACCCCTGCGAGATTTAGTCAGAATTATTTTTCTTCTGGCCACCTCACCGTCGAAAATTTGGTTTATTTCCTTAATTCAATTTTTGCTCTCCCTTATGTTTTTGTTAATGACACTTGCCGGTATGTATATCTGTGCTGCAAATGAGGCTTGTAATGATATCGTGCGGGGTGTATGGAGCGAGACAGCTTCCGCCCGATGACCAGCTACCAAATAAACTGTCGCAAGTTGGTTTGTTAACGCTTATACCGTTTTGGGCCGCACTGACATCATTTGTTTTATATTTGGAATGAAGTATTAAATCAGATTTACAACAACCCAGGGTTGTATCTGCCGGATTAATAACTGGAAAGAAGATAGCATTGACTCCCTTGATTCTGTTGTTTTTGGTATATGCGATGCATTGATTTTTTTCACCTTGAAATCCACCGTCACCATCTGGGGTTTCTCCACAGTTAAAAACTGAACGATGAACATCGACGGCGTTCATGTTTGGAATATTCATTCCTCCTTGCAGGCAGGCGGTTTTCATTTGCGGCGTGGCATTTTTTGCGCAGGTTGTTTTTTGCGCTTGGCTACAGCCACTTGATTGGCAAGCACTAAAGACAGTTGATGATTCTACATCACCGCCTTGGCCGGTTGAAATTGATACATGCTGGACTGCATTAAAACCTCCGCTATACAAAAGACCAACCGGCATTTGAGAATAGTAGTTTTGTGCCGCCCCTCCTTTGCCGCCGACAATTAGTCCTTTCCAGCCAAGCGCTGTCAATTGATCTTTGGCGCTACCAATAGATCCGAACCCTGGAATTTTACACCCGGCGTTACGGATAATCCTGGAGGCGATAAGAGCGCAGGTATTTGGTGCAGTAACAATATGTGAATTTCCCCAAAGCATAGCGGTGCTTTTAATTTGTTCCGGGGTACAAGAAAGTTTGGCATCATAGCAGCCATTAGTTGAATATGGTGAAAGATCAAGAGCACCTGCATGACAGGCGCCCGCAGTAACGGTGGCTGGACCAGAGGGTGCGCCAGGATCAGAAGTTAGCAATTCAGGCACTTTTCCATAATTTCCTTTTTGATATATGTATACAATGTCATAAACGCCACAGGCATCCCATAAGTCCGTTTCAGTAGCTGTTTTGGCATCTCCGCCGCATTCATTTTTAGTTTTATGACTGGGATCATGTATTTGGTAAGTTGTTCCGTCATAATTGGCAACTACAATATAATGTCCGCCAGCAGTGAAAGGGCAACAAGGCGCTTTATTACCAGCTTTATCTTTGGTTTTAACATGAAAAATTATTGGAATACCTTTGCTTAAGAGTTGTTTAATTTCAGCTTTGTTCGATTGGCTCATTTGTTTGGCGTCTAGTCCGTTGCCTTTGGTAAAAGCCTCTATGCCCTTGTTATCCACGCCGCAACAAGTAGGCGCAGAAGTCCCTGCTACACTACCGGCCGGAGACCGTATGCCATTCTCCTGAACCCATCTGGCGACATCAGGAGGAATGACGCTTAGGCCATTAAAAGTGGCGACCATGGCGGTTGATGTTAATCCACAGCCAGAAGCTTGGATATTGTTTACATTACGATTGGTTGTGCCGGTTACATTTTTACAGTATGCCACAAAATTATTTTTACCGTATGGATTTTTTTCGCACCAGGCGGCATCTTTTAAGTTTGGGTTTTTGCACATCTCTGATACATGATAGGTTGCTTCAATCGCTTCACAATTACTTTTTTCTCTGCAAACGGTTATCCCTTTTTCTTGTCCCGCTGGCCAGGGTAAAGTACTTACTCCCGGAAAGGTGGGTTTATATCCTTTTGGAATTCCGCAAGATAATGTTTCTCCGTCAACTTTACTGTCTTGATAGCTACATTTATTGCCGGTCAGAGGAAAACAGGCCCATTTGCTATCAAATTGATAGTAATAAGGTAAATTTCCCGGTGTAGACAAGGTTGGATTGACCGTTGCAATGGAGCCCCATTCGCCCTCAATAATATTACCAATTGGCTTGACGGTTTCTATTGTTGTCCCACTCAGCTTCACTAGATTTGGATTGATAATATTTAAAATAAGGTACGCACTCAGGAGAACAACTATTCCGCTGACAGCGCCGAACATCATGGTCTTTCCCTTTTGAATAAATTCACTGCTCCCGCCTGATGTAATATAGATAATTCCGCCAAACATAAAAATTAAAACAGCCAGAATTGCGCCGAGAATGATTGCATAGCTGTACACTGCAACAATATATTGAGCAATCCATGGAATTGAAACTGTCTCTCCGGCAGTATATTCTTGAGTTTCAAAATCTGCCAGTCCGGGGATAGGTATGTTGATTTTTGGTTTGACCATTTGCAGCTTCGCAGCAGCGGCGGGTGTTGACGTTCCTGATGTCGGAGCAGTAGGAGCAACTGGCGCAGCCGCTGGCTCAGTGCATTTGCCGGCTGTTGACGGCGGAGTAACTTCGCATTTTCCAGACTGGCAAGCGGCTTCATTGTTTATATTGCAGTCTGCATCTTTGCCAAGTTTGTCAACACAAAGTCCGGAATCCAAGCCTGTTCCGTCTGCGCAGTATTTTCCGTCCGGACATTGATCGTTTTTTTTGCAAATACAAATATCCTGTGGCGCGTTTGGTGGAATAATTTTATTTTCACAAATGCCGGAAATACAATGAGTTATATCGGTAGGGCATTGCTGGCCAATAGCGATTTTATCAACGCATGATTTGTCTGCATTGTTGCAATATTGATTGCCGGGACAATTGGCATCTGAAGTACAGCCGCCGGCGCCGGCTGCTTCCAGCTTTGCCGCTTCTTCTGCCGTGAGTGGCAGGAGTATTGCTCCTTTGGAACTTTCGCAATAATGAAGGTCAAAAGATTCGGGTGCTCCATCCTTGCATTCCCATATTTCGTTTGGATCGGAAATCCCGCCATTTAGCAGTGAAGCCTCAAGTTCGCAGTCATTTTGTGTTTTGCAAACGCAGAAATTGTCTCCCGCAACTGTCAGCGAGCTGTCTTCACAATCTCCTGAGGCGCATTCGGAGGTAGGAAGATCTAAATTGTTTGTGCATTTTTCGCCTATATTCAGTTTTGGATCTTCGGCCAGAGTTATAGTCGGAAATAAAAAAACAATCGCGCAAAATAATATCAGGGAGTATTTTATGTTTGTTTTTAGAGAAGAACTCATATTTGTTTTGCGGGATTAAGATTTATTTTAGTTTAGTTTTACATTTTGTGAATTATTTTAACTTCATCAAATGCACTTCATGCGTTTCTTTGTCGGTAAAGTATAGGTTTGAGCCGTCTTCGGAAACCTGCATTTGTTCGATTGTAAAGCCGTATTGCGGCTCGGCGATGAAGCTTTTGACTCCGGTTTGCAGATTGACTTTGTAAATATAATCCGGAATATCATCCGCCAGGCGGGGAACTAAACCGGCGCCGTAAGGCATTTCTTTTGGCACGGCGCAATACATAATATCGGCTGACTCAAAGGTGCATTTGCTGGCCCAGGTATTGAGCTTCAGGCTGTTGTGATTGTAGCCGACACTGTCGCCGACCGCATCAACAACATGGAGCAGAGGTTTATGGTCACTGAAAGCGTTTTGTGCGCTGTAAACAAGCTTTGAACCATCGGGCGTCCAGGCGGTTTCCAGCGCGTAGCCATTGACAGTAATCGCTTTGAATTTTTCATCGTATTGTCCGACGAAATATAGCTTGGCCGTGGAGCCTGTCTCGCCGGTTTTGTACTGAGCGATCATTTTGTTATTTGGTGACCAGTCAATTTTAAAATCTTTGTAATCATCGCCCATGTATTCAAGATAATTTTGTCCGGATCCGTCGGCATTGGCAATGCCCATGAAACGATATTCTTTGTTTTGATTTAAATCTTTGAAAGCGATTTTACTGCCGGTCGGGCTGAAACTGAAATCACTCCAGTCTTTTGGCAAGGATATTTGTTTTTCAGTTTTGAAGTTAAATAAGATATTACTGCTATCCGGAAATTCCAAAATTGCTTGATCTTTTGTCGGGCTCCAGGCAATATTCTGGACATCTTTGTAGGTTTTGTCAGACAAAGATACTTTATTGCCGCGGTCGTCAACTGTATAGAATTTTCCAGAATCAGCATTGTAAATCATGGCGTTGTCACCGGTAGAATCAAGAGTAATCTTTGCGGCCGGCTCATAATCAAGCGTTATCACTTTTGTCAGGCCGCCCTTGGCAATTTGATCCACTTGCACGCCTAATGGTTCAGCCGGAATTTTAGTAACTGCCTTGGGCGTGACTTTTTCAACGCCGATTTTTTCTTCGCCGACCTCTTCGCCGACTAAACCAGGTTGAAGACCTTCATCTGCTCCGGGTAGCTGGCCGATCACGCCTTCTTCTGGCGCAGGCAGGGCCGGGGGCAGGGCTGGTTTGAAGAACAAAGAATAGATAAAATAAGCAATGACAAGACAAATTACAATAAAACCGGCAATAATCGCGATTTTTTTCCAATCAACATTCTGAAGATTAAACATAAGTTTATTTTTATTATTATTTGATTGTTGTTAGAAAAGTTGCGTGATAAAGTCAAAAAGAGTATCAAGGTCAATTATTTCCCCGAGAAGCTTGGCCGTAAAAAACAGAACGATTAAGACCATGATAAAAGGCAAAAGCATTTGAATTATGGTTAGGATACAACTGCATCCCAGGCAACAGCAAAATATCCGGTCGGTTGTTTTTCCTTTATCTTTGAAAAATTCATCGAGAAAATCAGGGATCATGAACATGCCCTTTAGATTTAGGATTATTCTAATCAACGTTCCCACTGCCGGAGCAACCGGAATGCAACATTTGCCCTTGAGCATTCGTCCGAGAGTTTTTTGTAAGCCCTTGGCTTTTGATCCTTGCGAAGCGCTTGCGGCGGCCTCGGCGGCTCGCGCTTTTAGTCCTTTTCCTTTTTCTTGTTGCGACCTGGCTTCCTGCTGGTTGCGTTGTAATTCTCTTTTCTTGGCGTCTTGTTCTTGTGGTGAAACAGTGTCTAGCTTTTGAGCGGGACCTTTTCCTTTCGGTTGAACGAGTGAAGGCGCTCCGGGCGGTGTTTTACTGCCTGCGTCTTCACCGATTTTTGACGTTGCTCGACCGCCCATTGTTTTCTCCCATTTTTTGTTCATCGCTGCTTCTTTTCTTGCTCCAGCTTGATTCATTTTAGTCATGGAACCTGGAACTGATTTTCCGCCGGGTTTTGTTAATTGCTCCATTTCTTTTTTTCGCTGTTCGTCAATTGGTTTTTGGCGGTCAATTCTTGACTTAGCGGCTTTTTCAAAATTAATGTCGCCGGTGGCTTTGCCACCTAATGGTTCTGCAAATCTTGGCTTCGCGCCGTTTTGAGCTTTTGTTTCTGGCTTTTGGTTTTGTTGGCGCTTGAGTTCACGTTTTATGCCCTGTTGATATTGAGCAAGTGGCGTTGCTTTGATTTTAGGGTTTTCTTCTTGATTTTTCTGTTGCGCTTGCGCGTCAGCCTGCTTTTTCTGTGCTTTGCCCTTTTCTTTCACTTTATCGCCGGCTTTTTCAATTTTTTTACCAGCCTTTTCAACTCCCTTGCCGGCTTTATCTACACCTTTACCAGTTGCTTTAGCTCCCTTCCCACCCAAACCCGCAAGTTTGCCGACTGCTGATAACGGAACACCAACGATAGCCCCTAATTTAGTTGCACTTAAGGCTTTGCCAGCTGCATCAAGTCCTTTACCTGCTACTTCTAATCCTTTACCTGCTACTTCTACGCCTTTGCCCGCTACTTGTACGCCTTTGCCCGCTACTTTCATTCCTGTGCCCGCTGCTTTTGCTCCTTGCCCCGAGGCTTTCTTTACTTGACCGGATTTTGATTTAGGGCTTTCTGGTTGTGTGTTTTGATTAGACAAATGTTCATTTGCCGCGCTGGCATTTTCAGGTGTTATCCCTTCCTTATTTATTTTGTTTTCTGGGTCTTGTGAATCCTGTTGTTGTTCTAGTCCTTGTGCGGATTCATCTCTAGCACGTTGCTTGTATTGTTCCATTGTGTCGCCGGTTCTTTCCATTTCTGATTTAGTTCTGTTAACGGCCTCCTCTCTTTGTGGTGCTAATGGCTTGTAACCCTCAACAGTGTCTTTAAATTCAGCATCCTGTTTTTTTAGTGCCTCTGGGTCTCTTTGCATCAAACTAAGATCACGTTGACGTGAAAACTTTTGTTTAGTTTCTTCTCTTGATTTTTGTAGAGACGCAAGAGTTTTATTTTTATCTGATTGATTTGTCATCTGAAGTTACTTTTTGAGCCAATTTATTTAACTATAATTTTGTTTTGATGTTTACTTAAGTTTAGAGTTTTCTTTTTTTGTGTCATCAGTGTTTCCATTAGATTATTTTCAATCTGCTGTTTGATAATATTTTGCACGGCTCTTGCCCCGCTGTTCTCGGCGGCCGCCTGTTTTGCCAGGAAGGCGACAATGGGCGAAGAAAATTTTAGAGCAACATTTTTTTTCTGAAGTTTTTTAAGAAGAATATTTAATTCTTTTCTGGTTATTGCTTCCAGGTCTTTGGCGGTGAGAGAATTAAAAATAATTATGTTATTGATCCTGTTGATAAGTTCAGGTTTGAATTGTTTTTTTAGTTCAGGTAAATGCGCGGAAAGTTTATTGGTATTTTCTTCCGATGAATTGAATCCCAGAGTGCCGGCAGACAGTTTATCAGCCAAAATATTTGAGGTCATGAAGATGATGGCGTTTTTGAAATTTATTTTTTTGCCGGCGCTGTCAGTCAGGTGGCCGTGCTCAAGTATTTGCAATAATAAATCCAGCACGTCAGGATGAGCTTTTTCGATCTCATCCAGGAGCAGGATGCAGTGCGGATTTTTTCTAACTAAATCAGTAAACTTATTTGCTTCGCGATAGCCGACATAGCCGGCCGGCGCGCCAATCAGTTTGCTGGATTGAAATTTTTCATTGAATTCCGACATGTCCAGTTGGATGAATGCTTCGCTGTCTTTGAACATCAGTGCGGCTAATTCCCTGACCAGCGAGGTTTTTCCGCTACCGCTCGGGCCAAGCAGGAGAAAGCTGGCCAATGGCCGATTTTCGTCAGCCAGTCCCAATTTGGCATGTGAAATCGTTTTGATGACTTGTTGAATTTGTTCATCTTGGCCGATAATAATTTTTTTCAATTGATTGCTGATTTTTCCGAGCCGCCGGTATTCATCCTCTGTTAATTCGGCAATCGGGATTTTTGTTTTTTGTGAAACCATGTTCAGAATGTCTATTTTGGTAACTTTTGAATGGTTTGCCTTGTGGATAAGTTTTTCGCTCAGTTTTTTTAATTCAGCCGCTAGGCCTTGTTCAGTTTGCTTGATTTTAATGGCTTGATTAAAATTTTCCGACAAAACAGCTTGTTCTTTTTCAACGCGAGCTTTTTCCAGCTGATCTTCGAGTAGCAATCGGCGGCGGAATAATTTGTCGCGTGACTGATATTTGATTTTTACTTTGGCTGCGGCTTCGTCGATTAGATCAATGGCTTTGTCGGGAAATAATTTATCCTGAATGTAGCGCTGGCTAAGGGTTACCGCCGCTTCGAGAGCGTCATCGGTAAATTCAACTTGGTGAAAATTTTGATAGTTTTGTTTTACTCCGCGCAGGATTTCCAGCGTTTGTTCCGGCGTTGGCTCAGACAAATATATTGGCTGGAAGCGTCGGTCCAGCGCCGGGTCGGTTTCAATATGCTTTTTGTATTCATTCATGGTGGTGGCGCCGATACAGCGCAGGCGGCCGCGCGACAGCATTGGTTTCAGCAGATTGGCCGCATCCATCGTGCCTTGGGCAGAACCTGCGCCCATGATATTGTGAAGCTCGTCGATGAAAAGGATAATATTGGGATTTGATTCAACTTCGTCCATAATCATTTTGAGCCGATTTTCAAATTCTCCGCGATACATAGTGCCGGCAACAATAAGGCCGAGATCAAGGTTTAAGATTTTTTTATTTAATAATATTGAAGGCGCGCTTTTTTCCATTATTTTTCTCGCCAATCCTTCAACTATCGCTGTTTTGCCGACTCCGGCGTCGCCAAGGAGCACAGGATTGTTTTTGTCTTTACGACAAAGAATCTGAATTAGGCGTTGTATTTCTTCTTCTCTGCCGATCACCGGATTGAGATCTTTTTGATTTTGCTCGTTGGTCAGATCGGTTGTAAAACAATCAAGCGCGGTTGGAGCTTGATTATTAGCTTGAGGGATATTTATATTTTGGGGATTTAATTTAAAAATTTTAGAAAAATTGGGAATATGGGAACTGCTTTTAAAAACCGTAACTAAATGTTTTTTAATTTTTTCTTTTTGCCAGTTGGCAGGTACTATTTTGTCAACCGGTAATTCAAGAAGCGCAGACAAAAGGTGCTCTGTGCCAATGTAATGATGTTTGTGTTGATAAGCAATATTTGCCGCGCGTTGAAAAGATTGTTTGGTTTCATTGCTCATGGCTGGTATAAAATTTGAATCAGTTTTTAGAACAGATGATTTTTCTTGTTTGGCAATTGGTTTTAATTGGGCTAAGATATCAAAAGCTAAACAACCTTTGGTTTTTTCGAGCGCGCTAAGTAAATGTTTTGGATAGAGCTCAGCCGCGCCCGCCAGCTGGCATATTTGAACAGCCCGGCGAATGGTCTCAATAAGTTTTTCAGAAAAGGCGAGCATATGGCAAGTATAATTCGACAAGCTGGATTATTGTTATATTAATATCAAAATATCATTAGAACAACGAAACTGTTTTAATGCGCAGCTGTTTATATTTTTCTGCTAATATTGTATAATTAACAATGTTAAAAGTCAAAGAAAAAAGTTGATAAATAATCTAATAACTAAGGTTTTAAAAAAAACATGAAAAACAAGTATCTGGTAGGCGTTTTTTTGCTTTTAATTCTCTTTGTTCCATTGGCGGCGGGAGCTGTCGGATCCATGGATGAGAATATTTTTATTACTAGGGAGCAAATCATTGATTACAATTATTGGCGGCTGGCTGGTACCCTCGATATTTCCGGAACAATGAAAAAAGATGTGGTGGCTCTGGCCGAGTCAGTAGTGATAGACGGCGTTATTGAGGGCGATCTGATCGGCGCGGCCAATACTTTGATAATTAATGGAGAAGTGAAAGGCAATGTGCGTTTCGTAGCCGAGAGTATCAAAATAAACGGTATAGTGGGCAAGAATTTGCTAACTGCAAGTTCATATTTGGAAGTGAATAAACCTGTCGGTTGGGGCATTACTGCTGCGGCTAATGATTTTATTTTGAATTCCGAACAGCCGGCTGATGTGAATTTTTACGGACAGAATGCGCAGATCAAGAATAATATTGGCGGTAATTTATTTTTAAATACCGGCGAAAACGGCCAGGTGGCTTTTTCCGACGACATTCAGGTCGGTGGAGACTTTGAATACTCGCCAACCAAACAGTCGATGGAAAATTTTGACAAGGTGTTGGTCGCCGGCCAGTCAAAACAATTGGAAAGTAATAGGGGACAGGGATTACTTGGCGCGGAGTGGAATTATATTTATCTGTACAGTCGTTTGATTTATTTCTTCGGTTTGTTGCTGATTGGCTATATTTGTTTGAGCTTTTTACCGCGTCTAACCGGCGCCTTGGCTGAGATTGTTTCGGCCAAGCCGTTAATTTGCTTTAACAGGGGATTCTGGTGGTTGATTTTAACTCCCCTTGCCTGTTTAGTCGCCGCCCTCACAATTATTGGTCTGCCTTTGTCTATGATTGTCGCCGGTTTATATGTAATCGCATTTTATATTTCAAAAGTATTTGCCGGGCTGGCGATTGGTTTGTATTTATTCAAAAAACAAGAGCAAGGCAAAAATAAATTCTGGCCCATGTTCCTGGGTTTATTTATCGTTGTTGTTCTGATTTCCTTACCTTTTGTGGGCTTTTTGTTCAGCTTAATTGTCGGGACTATGGGAATGGGCGCGGTTTATTTATTAATTAGAAAACCAGTAAAGTAATGAAATTAATTAAGTTAATTAATTTAATCAGGTTAACTAAGTTAATTAACTAATTAACAAATCTCCGCCAAAGGCGGCGTCACCTATGGCGCAAACGAATTAACCAATACCTGTCCGTCCTTGGCGGAAATAAAACAATAAAATTATGTCTATTGATGAGACAATTTTCAAAGCTTACGATTTCCGCGGGATATATCCGACGCAATTTAATGAAGAAATAATGGCGCGTATCGGTCGGGCGTTTGTACAGTATTTTAATATTAAGGAATTAATGGTTGGTCGGGATATGCGTATTTCCGCGCCGCAAATGTCAGACGCTTTTATTGCGGGCGCAGTAAAGCAGGGAGCAAAAGTAATTAAACTCGGACTTATCAGTACGGATACGCTTTATTTCGGAGCCGGCAAGTACAATTCTTACGGCGCCATGATAACAGCTTCGCACAATCCAAAAGATTATATCGGCGTAAAATTTTGCCGGCCTGGCGCAGAGCCGATTGGCCGCGATTCCGGACTTTTGGAAATTCAAAAACTTGTTCTTGATAATGAATTTGTGGCGACTGAACAAGGTTTTGTTGAGGAAAAACAAAATATATTAAAGGAATTTGCTGAACATTGTCATGGGTTTATTGATAAAGAAAAAATAAAGCCGCTCAAAATTGTTGTTGACGCTGGTAATGGCATGGCCGGGAAAATTGTGCCGGAAGTTTTTGCCGGATTACCGTGTGAAATTATTCCGCTTTATTTTGCACTCGACGGCAATTTTCCAAATCATCAGCCAAGCCCGATTGAACTGGAAAACAATCTTGATTTGATCGCCAAAGTGAAAGAAGTCAATGCTGATTTGGGATTGTCTTTTGACGGCGACGCTGACCGAGTATTTTTTATTGATGAAAAAGGTGAAATGATTGACAGCTCGTGGATTACGGCTATGATTGCCAAGAAAATGCTGGAAAAAACTCCGGGCGCCACTATTATATATAATGTGGTTGTAAGTAAGGCTGTGCCGGAATTGGTGGGAAAAATGGGCGGCAAGTCGTTTATGAGCAAAGTTGGACATTCGTATATTAAGCAGGACATGAAAGAAACCGGCGCGGTTTTTGCCGGCGAACATTCGGGACATTACTATTTCAAGGAAAATTTTCGCGCGGATAGCGGGATTATTGCTGCTTTGATTGTGATTCAGATGCTTAGCGAAGCAAATAAGCCATTTTCAGAATTGATTCGAGAGTTTCAAACATATTTTAAAATTGAAGAAACAAATTCAAAAGTTGAAAGCGTTGAGGCAACTTTAAATAAACTCAAGGAAAAATTCAAAGCAAATATTACGCAGGAATTTGATGGCATCACTTTTGACTTCGTCGATTGGTGGTTCAATGTTCGGCCGAGTAATACTGAGCCGGTTTTGCGTTTGAACCTGGAAGCGAAGACAAAAAAAGTAATGGAAGAAAAAATAGCTGAAATATTAAAAATAATTCGGAAATAAGCGGATAATTCGGAGGAAGAAGAGGATTAAAG
>Ga0268276_1000455_pt1 | contig 48956 bp, 39 predicted proteins | sample saktaG_4_FD_190145 | JGI IMG/M metagenome (GOLD analysis project Ga0268276, IMG submission 190145) | Saline water microbial communities from Sakinaw Lake, British Columbia, Canada - sak_2010_1_5_45m | ecosystem: Environmental > Aquatic > Non-marine Saline and Alkaline > Saline ...
ACCTGGAGCTGTTCGACAACATTAAGCGGTTTCGGTACATTCTCGAAAAAAGTATAACACAATGGCCCAAATCCCTTCCCGGATTTCTGGAGATTTGGCATCGGGAGCTGGAGTCGCTCCATGATGAGATCAATAAAGAGATTTTTAAATTGATTTATAGGAATACGGATATGTGAGGGGACCATCATCACGTTTAACAAGGAAGATAAACTGGTGAAAGATGGAAGGACCATATGGCTGATACCAGTGAGAGTGGATGGATGTCCTTTACAAACATCTCTGGAGAAAGATAATTTCCGACATCTATTTTTCCAATAACCATTTCCAAACAGCTTTGACATATATTTTACAATTTTCAACTTCAATAAAATCTTCTTCATCCTCAGTAAGTATCATTCCTTCATTCAGCCCATAAGTTTTCATGGCTTCAATTAATCCTTCCATTTCCCGCTTTTTGGTCTCTTCATCCTGCAAGGTGCGGCATACCTGTATGGCTTGCGTGATGCTTAATCCATCTTTTATAATGAAGTCACATTCCTTTTTTCCCTTGTGGAAATACATTTCATGCTCTTTTCGCAGTAATTCAATAAAAACAAGATTCTCCAGGTACCTGCCGTAGTCTTCTGAAATCCTAAAGGAAGTATTGGTAAGTATTCCATTATCGATGCAATATACTTTGCGGAGATTGGTAAATTGCTTGTTTAATGAGTGGAGGTATTGAAATACTTCAAACAACAAAAAAGTATCTTTCAGGTATTCGAAATACTTATCGGCCAGATCGTACGAAAGATTGAGCGATAGCCTTACCTTGTTGAGGTTAAACAGTTTGCCGATGTTGGATAATAAATAATGCGCTACTTTTTTAACACTGTCGTAGTTTTTGAGGTTGTAGCGGGCTACAATATCTTTCAGGATAATGGTTTCGTAATACATGATGATTTCCTGTCGCCTTACATCCTCTTCAAGAGAACAGGTTTTCGGGAAACCTCCTGCTTTGAGGTACTCATTGAAGGCTATTTTATAAACCAATTTCTGTGTAATCAGTAAAATCTTTTCAGGTGCAGGCTGACCTTTAAAAAGGAGGTACTCCCAAAAATTAAGCGGAAAAACATTGATAGAAAGAAACCTACCACTAAGGGCTGTGCCAAATTCGCGGCTAAGGAGTTTTGAAGATGAGCCTGTTACGTAAAATTGTGCTCTGTTGAGTTCATAACCTGTAAGCACCCATTTTTCCCATTGAGCAACATGCTGCACTTCGTCCAGGAAAATATGGGGCTTTGTTTCGTTGTTGACAAACTCTTTGTAAACCTCAAAAATTTGTTCCAACAGTTCGTTGTTCATTTCACCATCGAAACGGGGATCTTCAAAATTCACGAAGAGTATTTCCTTTTTAACCACTCCTGTGCTGATCAGGTGCCGGATGTGGTTGATCATCAGCGTGGATTTCCCCGATCTGCGGATTCCTTTTAGTACGATAACCTCCCCGGTTGACAGGTAGGTATTTATTTTTTGTTGGTATTCGTCCCTCTGGAAAAACTCCGGAACCGGCTTATCCCAGTAGTTCCAGTCGTTAAGTATGCCGAATAATTTATTCTTGTCCATGTGGTTTATCATTACAACCTCAAAGATAAAAATATTTCTGTTTACTGAAACAAAAATATAAAAATAATTTCTGTAAGCAGAAAGTTAATTAATTCTTCACTTTTTATAGGTTTTAAACACCCCCGGGTCCGCCAATCGGCGGACACCTGCGGGGTTGATTGGGATAACATATTAATATTCAACTCTATCCCATTCTTTGTATTTTGGTACTTGAGGCAGGTTTGCAGAAAGGAAAGAAATTATTTTTTTCCATTCGGTAAAACGCTCTTTGCCGGTTGTATTGTTTCCGGTTGCCTTGTATTGCATAGCGAGTTTGTAATACGAAATACCCAGTCCTTCCAACAAACCAATATTCCGGGGATTGGCTTCATAGAGTTCTTCCGTAACTTAAGATCCTTTTCAAAGCAATTAAGGGCTTCTTCCATGTGACCCATCGCCTGATGGATGCCGCCTAATTTGGAGTAGGAGATCGCCAGACCGTATTTGAGTTGCTCGTTTTTTATATTCACTTCATAGAGTTCCTTAAATAAATCAGTTGCTTTTTCAGTGTTTGCTAATCCTTTATCTATTTTATTATTTTTAAAATAAAAGTCTCCGATCAATCCATGAGAATTAGCCAAGGTCTGTTTGAGAATCTCATTTTTTGGATTCGTCTGATAGAGTTTCGTACTTATACGCAAACCCAGATTAAAGAATTCCTCCGCTTTCTCAAATTTTCCGAGTTTCCGATAAATTCCACCTAATAGTAAATTAGCAACTGCAAGGCGGTTTTTGAGGTTCTCATTTTCTGGATTCACTTGGCAGAGTTCCTTTGACAATCTTTCGCAAAGATTAAAGAATTTCAGCGCTTTGTCAAACTTTCTAAGTTCCTGATAAATTTCACCTAATTTCTCATAAACAACCGCCAGTCCGTTTTTGTAGTTCTCCTTTTTTGGATACGTCTCGCAGAGTTTTTTAAATAAATTGTGTGCTTTTTTAATATTTACAAGTCCTTCATCTAATTTGCCTACTTTTAAGTACACGAATCCAATCGATCCATAAGAGGTTGCAAGAACATTTTTGATTTTTTCATTTTTGGGCATCGTTTTACTGAGCAATTTATTTAAGTTCAAAGCCATTTTAAAGGACTCCAATGCTTGATCAAACTTTCCTAACACCCTAAAAATATTGCCTAACTTAAAATAAGATATCATAATCGTATATCCGAAATCTTTATCTGATAAATAATAATCTAAGTTGTTATGTGTTATTTCAATAAGCCTAGTGAGAAGAACCGACCTGTAGTTGTGGTTGCCCTCCACAGCAAGGGCATCATTGAGATCATAAATATATCGTTTCAGTAATATATGAAAGTTTTCGAACTTTTCAATAACCAGTCTGGGAAGGGATGCGACCGTTTTCAGTCCTGTTTCATTGAGGATAATCATGTCTGCGAGAACAATTGTTGCACGATACACTGCTTCTTCTTCCAGTTCCGAAGTGTAATACAATATTGCTGTTTTTTTATCACCTACATGCATCAGGTGGTACATGGTCTCGGATATCTTCAGCGCATCATTATCGGGCAGGGATAACAAATAGCTGCCCACCGCCTGGTGTTTTTGTTTTCTTCCTGCTTCTTTCAACTCTTCCAGTAACTTGTTATCCAGTATGCTGTGCGCCAGGTTCCATTGCAGCTCTTCGCCCTGCATCACCAGGTGGGCTTTGAACCAACGCCGCAGCATGGCAAATTGCAGGGGATCCCAGGTGTTTTGGGGCAGTAGTTTTTCAAGGTCTCTTTCGCGCAGGCCGTTGCGGCTAATGGCTATGTAATCAAATACCGCATGGGTAAAATCAGGGTCAAACAACAGGCCTGCCCGGTCAATCAGGCTCAGGAACAGCTTGCCGGGCAATGGGTCAAAGCCCTGCGCCAGGTTGGCGATGTAGGTTTCTATCTGTTGGTCGCCTCGTCCTTCCATTCGGCTCATTTTTTCAAAGTCGTCCTGGTCAATAGCCATCAGTATGTTCACTGCAAGGCTTAGCCACAATGGGCTGGAGGTGGCGGATTGTCCATCGGCTCGTTTCTTCTCAAGAATAATCTTTTCAATTTTTCCGGGAAGGCTTTTGTGTTGCCGCTGGCAAAGTGCATCCAGCATTTCTTTGGCTTCTGCCGTCGTAAATATATCAATGCTTTTTGCTTTTAAGCCCTTGTGATATTTTGTGGCTTTTTGTTCGGTGCCGGTAATGGCAGTACAAAGAAGGCGCACATTTTGAGGCATCAGGCCTGGCAACCAGCTCAGGTGTTGGGCACGTGCAGTGGGTTCAAAGCGGTCGAGGGCATCAATAAGCAACAGCACCCGTTTTTTTGCAGAAACCAATTGTAAAAGCTCCTGAAATTTCTCCTGCAGCTTTTCGATAGGGGTAACAGATGCTTTCCCTTGTTCGCTGGTCAAACGGGCAGAAAGGTCATCGGTGCTTTTGGTATCGTCCTTCAATTCTTCCTTAATACCAAGGTGGACAGCCAATAGTTTGTTCCATATTTGCAGCAGGTCAGCAACGCCTTTTGCTTTTGGCGAGATTCCGGCAGAATGGGCAAGGATGAAGCAATTTTCGTGCTGCATGGTTTTAGTTACCATCGAAAAAACGGCACTTTTGCCGGAGCCGCTTTCACCGGTAAGCACCACACCCCAGTTGGCAGAGTTTTCCGAAAGCAAATGCTGTTTCAAGGATTCGAGCAATGGTTTACGCCCGCAAAAAGTGCTGGTATTGTATTCGATAAATGCATCGAGCAAAGCCAGTTCCTGTTCCTGCCAGTTTTTGGGGACCTGGTCCCAGGTCTCTTTTGCATGGCTTTCACATTCGGCTAAAATATCGTTATATACTGTGTCGCCCCAGGTTTCGAGTCCAATCAGTTTTTCGTTGGCACCATCCCAGGTGCCGGAATAGGTTTTTACCTTGTTTTTCAGTGCTTTCTTCTCATAATGGCTCCGGATATTTGCTTTTAATTTATCGAGGGAGGTTTTGCGTTCCTTCTTTTCTGCTTCGCTCAGTTCGTTGTTGTATTCGTCGCTGAACATGGTTGCTTTCTTTTTACTGAATGTGGCATAAGGCAAGGCTTCGCGAAAATAAAACGCGCTCCGTACCAACTGCTCCCGGCTTGCCAAAACGCCAAATTCAATTTCCAGATCGGTTACGCTTTTGCCTTTTTCAGGTACAATATGCTTTTCGGCTACCAGAGCTGTTTTCATCCTTTCCAATGGTGGCACCCAGCCATAGCGATCACCCAGCAAGCCTATAAAAAAAGGACTGCAGCGCTTAATCTCATCCAGGCATACTTTCAGTACGCTGGCTTCACGTTCGTCTTCCAGCTCCATGGAGGTGGTATCCACCCCCCAGCGCAGGTCAACTATTTCAAGTTTGATGCGACGTTTCTGAAGTTCTTCCTCAACTTTGGGGAAGACAATGTTTTTCAGGTGGTCGCGCTCAGCCTGCATATCGGCAAAGGTGCTGCTGATAAAGATGGAGAAGGTGCGCCAGAGGGGGGTGGGTTTCATGAGGCTATGGAATTGTTAGATTGAATAGCAAAGATAAAATATAATTTAGTTGCTGATTTTGCTTTATTAGATAATGATTTTCCGCTCAACCTAAAAATGATAAATGCTGTCCCAAATCATTCCATTGATATAAGCCGCAATTTTACACTAAGAATTTAATATATTTGTGATGTCAATAATTCGAACCTAATAAAAAATTCATGACACAGCAATATGAAAATTGGTCTTATGATGAATTTCTGACTTTTTTTATGATTTCTGCCGCTAATGCAGATCTCGAAATCAAAGAGGAGGAAAAAGATCTTATTCTCTCCAAAGTTGATGAAGGTGTTTTCAAAAAAGTGAAGAACGTATTTGATAAGAATTCCGACTATGAATGTTTGCAGATTATCCAGTCATTTAAAGGCAAATACTTTCAGTCAGTTGAGGACGTCAAACGGATATATGCTGATATAATCAATCTTCTTCAGATCGATGAAACGTACAATCAGATGGAAAAAGCGTTCTTTATGTTTATGAAGAGAGTGATTGTATAGGCCAATTCCTGGACTTCTTTATATGGCTTCTATTTATCAACAAACTCCGGTGCAATTTTCTTCAGTTGTGCAATAATTTGTTCTTTACTATATCCCATTTTCTTTAATAAGGCAGAATAATTGTTAATAAATGTCTGCAAGTGCGGATGTTGGTGGCCAGAGGCGCGGGTAAAATTGATAATAATTTCAATTACCCGCCGGCTCAGCGGCTCGGCTTCGCCAAGGCGGTTGGAGGCTTGAAGCAAAACAGCTAGGTTGTTGAGATCTCTGGCAACGTTTGGGTGATCTTTCCCAAAGCTCTGTTCATCAATTTCAAGGGCTCTTTTCATCAGCGGCTCTGCTTCGTCAAGGTGGTTGGAGGCTTGAAGCAAAGCAGCGAGGTTGTTGAGACTGATGGCAACGTTTGGGTGATCTTTCCCAAAGCTCTGTTCATCAATTTCAAGGGCTCTTTTCATTAGCGGCTCGGCTTCGCCAAGGTGGTTGGAGGCATGAAGCAAAGCAGCGAGGTTGTTGAGACGGATGGCAACGTTTGGGTGATCTTTCCCAAAGCTCTGTTCATCAATTTCAAGGGCTCTTTTCATCAGCGGCTCGGCTTCGCCAAGGCGGTTGGTGGCTTTAAGCAATTGTGCGAGGTTGTTGAGACTTATTGACACATTAGGATGATTTTCACCAAGACTCTTTTCAAATATTTTAACAACTCTTTTCATCAGCGGCTCGGCTTCGACAAGGCGGTTGGTGGCTTGAAGCAATGTTGCGAGGTTGTTGAGACGGATGGCAACCTTTGGGTGATCTTTCCCAAAGCTCTTTTCATCAATTTGAAGTGCTCTTTTCATCAGCGGCTCGGCTTCGCCAAGGCGGTTGGTTTCTTGAAGCAATGTTGCGAGGTTGTTGAGACGGATGGCAACGTTTGGGTGATCTTTCCCAAAGCTCTGTTCATCAATTTCAAGGGCTCTTTTCATCAGCGGCTCGGCTTCGCCAAGGTGGTTGGAGGCTTGAAGCAAAGCAGCGAGGTTGTTGAGATCTATGGCAACGTTTGGGTGATCTTTCCCAAAGCTCTGTTCATCAATTTCAAGGGCTCTTTTCATCAGCGGCTCGGCTTCGCCAAGGCGGTTGGAGGCTTGAAGCAATTGTGCGAGGTTGTTGAGATCAGTAGCAACCTTTGGGTGATCTTTCCCAAAGCTCTGTTCATCAATTTCAAGGGCTCTTTTCATCAGCGGCTCAGCTTCGCCAAGGCGGTTGGTGGCTTGAAGCAATGTTGCGAGGTTGTTGAGATCTATGGCAACGTTTGGGTGATCTTTCCCAAAGCTCTGTTCATCAATTTCAAGGGCTCTTTTCATTAGCGGCTCGGCTTCGCCAAGGTGGTTGGAGGCATGAAGCAAAGCAGCGAGGTTGTTGAGACGGATGGCAACGTTTGGGTGATCTTTCCCAAAGCTCTGTTCATCAATTTCAAGGGCTCTTTTCATCAGCGGCTCGGCTTCGCCATGGCGGTTAGTGGCTTGAAGCAAATGTGCAAGGTTGTTGAGATCAGTAGCAACCTTTGGGTGATCTTTCCCAAAGCTCTGTTCATCAATTTCAAGGGCTCTTTTCATCAGCGGCTCGGCTTCGCCATGGCGGTTGGTGGCTTGAAGCAAATGTGCAAGGTTGTTGAGACGGATGGCAACCTTTGGGTGATCTTTCCCAAAGCTCTGTTCATCAATTTCAAGGGCTCTTTTCATCAGCGGCTCGGCTTCGCCATGGCGGTTGGTGGCTTGAAACAAATGTGCAAGGTTGCTGAGATCAGTAGCAACCTTTGGGTGATCTTTCCCAAAGCTCTGTTCATCAATTTCAAGTGCTCTTTTCATCAGCGGCTCGGCTTCGCCAAGGTGGTTGGAGGCTTGAAACAAATGTGCGAGGTTGTTGAGATGGATGGCAACGTTTGGGTGATCTTTCCCAAAGCTCTGTTCATCAATTTCAAGGGCTCTTTTCATCAGCGGCTCCGCTTCGCCAAGGCGGTTGGAGGCTTGAAGCAAAGCAGCGAGGTTGTTGAGACTTGAAGCCACATTAGGATGATTCTCACCAAGGCTCTTTTCAAATATTTCAAGGGCTCTTTTCATCAGTGGCTCCGCTTCGCCAAGGCGGTTGGTGGCATGAAGCAAAGCAGCGAGGTTGTTGAGACAGATGGCAACCTTTGGGTGATCTTTCCCAAAGCTCTGTTCATCAATTTCAAGGGCTCTTTTCATCAACGGCTCCGCTTCGCCATGGCGGTTGGTGGCTTGAAGCAATTGTGCGAGGTTGTTGAGATCTATGGCAACGTTTGGGTGATCTTTCCCAAAGCTCTGTTCATTAATTTCAAGGGATCTTTTGATCAGCGGCTCCGCGTGGGTATGAAGCGATGCATTTAAAAGAAAAACACCAAGTGTATTGGCAATATAGGAGGTTTGTTGCTGACTTGCTTCTTTTCGTACTGACCATTTATTAAAGGAATCCAAATAAGGTGTTCCCATGCTTCTTTCCTCATTCAGGTAAACCCAGTAGCCACGAAGTTCGTCCTCATCTCTGTTATATATCTCAATAAAACTATCCATATTGAGCAAGAATTTGCGGAGGCGTTCAAACAATTCAGCCTGCCACATCAGCCACGGTAGTTCGTCGCAATTGCGGGCAGTTGGGGCTTGAGCTTGAAAAAAATCGGCCAGGGCTATCCGAAAATCATCCTTTTTATCCAAATCAGGTAAAAAGGCTGTTTCTACCGCCGTACGCAGGAAGTCGTGGGCAAAGTTCAGGATACCGCCCCGGTTCACCAGGCTTTCTTCCATTGCGGCACGCAAAGGTGCCCATGTTGCCAATGGCAGTTGGGGAAGCTTATCTGGCTTTAATAATTCCAGGAGTTCAGGCTCTGTGAGTCCACGACGTGCCGACCAAATCAACCCCAGCGCATCTTTTACCAATCCTATTCGGTCATGTTCATAATCTTGTTGGTAGCGGAAGAGTACTTTCCCTAACAAGCCTGGGATGTCTTTTGTTGCAAGGTAATCATCCAGGCGTTCATCTAGTTTATCATGCGTTCCGGTTACGCGCAGTTCATCCAATAGTATCTTTAGATAGAGTGGATTGGCAGCAGCAGGTGTTGCAGAGACACGTTCGAGGCGGGGTACATCAAGTTTTTTGCTAAATTTTTTCAGGTACTCAACGATCATTTGTTTTCGCTCATCATTTGTGAGCGGCTTGATGCTGAGTGTTTGCCATTTCCGTTTTTCCAATACCTCTTGCGTTTCACCGGGCAGGGTAGAGGTTATGAGTCTTAATGCCCCTGTAAACGGCTGTTCCGGCAGCCAGCCTAATAACCTGCCATGATCTTTATCCTCCAATTGGTTAAGGGCATCCATTACGACAATGAAACGAATTCCATCATGCTCTGCTTTTATCCGTGCTTTTGAGAGCCAAAGGGGAAAATCCCTTAGTATGTCATCGTTGGAGCGGGGCACCTCCTCAGGATCGTCAGCCCATCGTTTGATCTCAGCCATCAGGCGGATCATCAGCTTCCAATGTACCGTACCATCGGGCGTACCACCAATATAATGCTGAAAAATGAAATCTTTTGGATGGGCTTTTCGCCAACGTTCAACCCAGTTAGCCAGCAAGGCGGACTTGCCGCTACCGGAGTCACCTAATAATACCAGCGGAGTTTCATCCCCGGAAATGTAGCGGTCGAGTGTTTCGTAGTAAGCTGGACGGCCAATATAGGTACGGCGGCGAATTTCGGCAAAGGCTTCGTGATCGAGGGCTTCTCTATCTAATGGATCGGGAATGCTCTCTTTCGGGAACTGTGCTTCAATAGCGGCCTTTAGCTGTTCAAGGACAAGGGCTGCCAGTACATCCGGGCCTGGATAGGTTTCATGAAGAGGGATGTTCTTCACAGCGCAGGTTTTGCGAATGAGATTCTTTAACGTACTTTGCTTTGCGCCAGCGGCTTCATTCTCAGGCAAAAAATCAGTTCCACGTTCCTTAGCATAATCAGGATCGCGGAAATAGAAAAAAGCACGTCCTGCCATTTCTGGGTCATTCAACACACCATGCAGGATCTCAAGTTCAGTGACACTTTTCCCGTGCAGGTCTTTCAGCCAGGACTGTTCTTCCTTAAGGTCGGCAGTGTAAGCATCATCGCCCGGCACCCAACCATAACGCTCGCCCAATAACCCGATGAAGAAGGGACGGCAGGCCCGGATTTCATCCAAACATAACTTTAAGGTCTCTTTTCGGGTACTTTGCTCTTCGGCAATGCCCCAGCGAAGGTCAACTTCCACCAGCTCCACTTGTCGTTCCCGGCAAAACCGGCGCAGCTCGGGCCAGCAATGTGTCATCAAGGCATCACGCTCCTCCATCATGTCTCTGAAGGTGGAGGAGACAAAGACACGGATGGATCTGTTTTGCTGGGTTGTGGTATTTGTCATTTATTTTTCAATAGCAATACCAAACCCCGCTGATTCCAGAAAATCAAAATACCTCGTTACCTGTTCCCTGTCTTTGTTTTTATCATCTTCGGAAAGATCTGCATAGTCTACCAGGCAATCATGTACTTTCTTGAAATCGTTTCTTTTTTTATCCTTTTTCCAGCCATGATCATGGTAAAATTTCATCCATAACTCATGCTCTTTCTCCGCCATCAACTCTTTACGCGATTTCTTGTTTCCCGGTAAAGTCTCTTCAAGCAATTCCAGGTATAGTTCTCGTTTTTTAACTCTCTCATGATCATCTCCTGCAACAACTACTAAGCCTGCTTCAGCCATTACGGTTGGTATTCTCTTTGCTGCCTCATAATTACTCTCTTTAATAAAAATCGGAAGAAATTGAAAGTCTTTTCTGTAAGGAACATGCCTGGTTCCGAGTGAAGTCATCCACACTGCATGGATAAATGGGGCTATTTGATCCGAATTTTGAAGAAAATCAATATCATCATGCAATATCTCGGTAAACTTATTATGATCAACATGTATGGATAGCATTGCATAGGATGGAAGATAGGATCTTAGTAATGCCTTCCCTTCGGAATTTCTCTTCAGTTGAATAATTAGTTGTTCAAGCGACCGTGCTCCATGCGCATAGTTGTCAACTTTAATAAACGCATTTATCAGTCCCCAATCCATTTCCAGTCTCTCATCTTGATAATGCTTCAAAATGGACCTCAGGAATAAAGCCCGGCGGATAGGATAGCATACATCCGTCTCTTCGTATTCCCATTCTCTTTTTATATCATTATAGACCTGTCTTTTATTGGGCCCAAGGATATTAAGATAGCCATGCAGTCTGCTTTTAAAGTCAGGCCCCTTTTTATGGATGAAGTTAGAAATATCATTGTCATAGTTGTTTACCTCCTTTTCATAAAAGGCTTTATAAAAATATTCCCACTCTTCTTCTTTAATTTTAGTCTGATATTTTTGAATCTCAAGGGGTTTTATTGGGCCAAACGTATCCATTGTATAGCTTGTACCACCGGCAAAAACAAATATGCACTTGCCGATCGGGTGTGAAATCTGGCCTTCCTGAAATTTACCATCCTGCATAGGAGCAAGCAAATACTGAAGCCATTCATAGTGCTTTGAATCAAACTCATCCCAGAAAACCAGTGGGGTTTTCTTTTTAATTACGACATCCCGTACCTGGTGAAAAGCGCCAGTCAATTCATCTGGCCCTGAGAATTGGGATAAATTAAATTCCAGGACAGGGGCATCTTCCCCAAGGCAGGCAATGGCAATCTGCTGGGCCGAAAAAGATTTACCTGACCCCGGAGGGCCAAATAAACCTATCGATAACGGTTTTTTCCCATCATCATGTTTTATATAGTTGTTGATTAGATTAATAACATTCCTGAAGTTTTCAATCTCATAACGATCTACTGTAAATAAATTACCAAAATGGGCGTGAGGGATATTCTTGAATTCTCCAGGTCCATAGATCGCTGTTCGGCGTGCAACGTTGAATAAGTTTGCTCTTTTTTTTGTCTCTTGATAATTATCCAATAATATACTCCATGCACTTTTTAGATAGGAAGGATCAGAAGTGGGAGGAGGAATGAAAGCCCATGAATATTCAAGGTTATCCTCTGAGAGCTTTTCTTTAATTTTAGTAAATGGTGGATTGATATCATGTGGAGTTAAAACATAGCCATTCGCATGAAAAACCCTTACAGCAGTGAGCGCTGCTTTTATAGCTTCATCAATTTTGTAATCTTTATCCGCCTTGTTTAAATCCAGCTTTGAAGCTAATATGGCAGTAAAACACGACATTTTACCAATAATAGTATCTGGTTGGTTCATCTCCCAGTCATCTTCAATATGAGCAGGATCAAAGATTAACTTGTATTCGTACTCCGTTTTGCTTTTTCTGGTAATTAAGATAGCTCCGTCCGATTGCAACGTGATGATAAGATATTGTGATTTAAGCAGATGATCAATTTTTCTGTTATTTTTCAACTCAAAAACCATATCCAGGGCTGTTTGCTCCCAGGAAAGGCCTTTTGATAGTTTTACTTCCTTTTTACGAAGGTCATTTGCTGAAATTACGGTGATGAGTTTATCCGAAAAATTCGTACTCACATTTTCCCATAATTCACCCTTAACTGTATGTCCCGACATTTTATAAATGATCAAGCTGGGTACATTATCATTTTTTCCCTCAGGTTTCTGAATAAATAATGGCCATGCTTGTTTATTGATGTTATCTCCGAAGTCCATCGCAGCATCATCCAGGATAAGAATATCAGATTTTGAATGATTGAGATGTTTTTTCAAGTAGTTATAATGACCTGATAAATCTCCAAAGCCAAACATCTCGCTGACTTTCCACACACAATCATTCTCTGATTTATTACATGATAGCAACGAATAACTTTTACATCGTTCAGGAAGTTCGTTAAAGATGTCATCGTTAAACCCAAACTTAACACCTCCTGTTTTTGATTCGGACCATTTCATGGATTCCGATAAAAAATCATACATAAGATAGGCTCCGCCTTTTTTTGTGATAGTTCTGGATCCATCTTTCTCTTGGGAGTCATAGTATGATCTGTCTCCTTTTACAAGGTAGTAATCCATTGCAATATCACCTGTGATTAAAATGGTGGTTTTGTCTTTTGGTTCCATTGGCTACAAATTTTAAGTTCTATACATTGGAAATATTCAGGAATTTCATGATTGCTGTTCCTTCTGCCTGATAGCTTTCATGCCGATCAATTCCAAAACGGAAGGAATGTTTCTTACGGCATCCCGGTCATACTCTTTGATATCTTCATTAAGTTTATCCCAGTCTGTCAGGTAAGGAGTCTTGCGGGTTTTATCATTTTTCTGTTCATCAAAAGTCCAGCCGGCAAGCGAACGTTCAGCATTCCATCTCTGGTGTTCCAGTTCTGATAGCCGTTCGATCTCTTCAATAGAAAAAATTGCAGAAGGTCGTGGATCATCTGAATTTACGATTTCACACCCGATTCCTCGCATTTTAACCCCAATGTGGTCAGCGGCTTTTCTGTTCGAATCTTTGTATTCTTGCGAGAGTTTTTCCCAATTTACATCGGCAGCCCTTGAACCAAAACCTGATGCATTTTTTCTTTTCTTCAGGTAATCGTTGTGTATGGCCCTGGATTTGCGATCCAGATCCCCTTCCGCAATAACTTCCTGGGAACAAACTTTCGAGGGCAACCCATATGGTTTAATGGTTTGAGAAAACGAGGCAAAAGAGACATTATCATTGGTCCTGACAAATACTTGCGGGGATTCGCCTGTTTCATTAAGGTCTAATGTTTCAAGCTGGAGGCCAAGAAGCATGTTCTGGGTCTTGTTGTCGAAACAGAGTACTATAGTGGTATATGCAAAAGGATCTTTAAGGTATTTTTCCAGATGGTGAATGAGTTGGGGTGTATTGGCATCCAAAGAGAGGTATTGCAGACCACAATACTCCGTATATGTAGGATAGCGCTCCATGAAATCCGGTACTTTCTCTTTTGCCATACGGTCGATGATCAGTACTTGAGGTTTTTTGCCATTGAGATAATGGCCGGTAAGTGCTGTCTGCAGAGCCAGAGCCTCACCTGCCTGGCCAAAGCCGAAGATGATCATCTGGATATAATGTTCGCTTTGTAATGATATTCCGAAACGATCGGGGGGATTATCTTCAAACAGTTCACGAGCACTGTTTTCATAGATACTAAAAATGTTCAGTACGAAAGCATCACAGGTGTCTTGCATGAGATTGTGAATTCGTAAGGTGTTGATAAACTCCTGTTTCTGAAGATGCATGACACAGTAAAGTGGATCGGATATACCCCTGTCGCTTTCCTTAATCAATTCATAGATATGCAAGCAGCTGTTGATCTGCTGTGTGTCATCGCCCATCATGAGGTAAACAGCTTTGGCTCTGGATATTTTAGCTCTCTTTAATGTGTTTTTATGTGTTGCATCGGCTTTCAGCAAATGGCATCTGGGAGGTTTAATATATCCGAGGTTGGGATTTAATGGGTCATTTTCAATAATGATAATTTCATCCCCTTTGGAAATACTTTCATCCATGATGCATTTCCCCTTCTTGCCAAATCCAATGATAACAACATGGTCTCTTTTCATGCTAATTTTTAGCCTGTTCCATTGTTCACTAAATATTCCGAACAGTGCTATGATAAAAGCAGATATTGACGTTAGTGGGGCTGAAATCCTGGCAATGTGTAATTCCCACGGAATAACACCTGAAAGATCACCTCCCTCAAAAGCAAACAGGGCCAGGGAGCAATAGATGGAACGAAAAATTGTATAAGGCGAATGGTTTAATTTGAAATAGCACTGAAAGCCAATGATTCCAAGGATGATGCTGATCAGAAAGAGGCCGATCAATATCAACCAGTAGTGAGGTCCATTCTCAGGTTGGGAATTGCTATTGTGACTCATAGTACTTTGTTGAATTATACACTTCACTAAAAATATTTTGTTTGATTATCCAATACCTCAAAGGCAATTCTGACCCTGATTCCGTCTCTTTAATCACATAGTCTCCTGCATTTCCATGTAAGATGCCAAAACTTGTTTGAACATCAATCTCTTCAGAGACCCGGGCTGCCCATAACCAATAATCTCCGGGTTTTGGTTTGTACTCTAGCCATTCACCATCACTATTTCCAGTTACTTCATAACACCTTACAAAATCTTCCTTCTTCTGAGCCCAGATCTCTTTTTTTATTCCTCTGCAAATAATGTCTCCCACGCTGACTGAAATATCACCCTCTAATGTTTCAATCATTTGCAATTTCCTGGCCGGTTTGGCAAATATTTTATAGCTGGGGTTTTTCTCAACTCTTTCCCAGTTGCTAAATATTTTCTGAATATTGGATCCAACTGGTTCTAAAATTTCAGGAATACCTAATACCAAGTTCCCGCCTTTATCTCTATTTTTTTCTGTTTTTTTCAATTCAGGATGCTTTTATGGTACATAGCATTAAAGGTAATCATCTTTTCTTTTAAAAACTAATTAATACTTTTCCTGGCTGCACAAGCTTATCTAAAGAACAGGCGAGGGAGGAGTAAAGCAGTGTCTGGCAGCTACGGGACGGTTGCAGGGATGGGCTGCCATACGCTGCCTTTGTTCGTAGCTTATGTGTTTTTTGTTTTTTTAAACAACCGATAAATTATCACCGGAGATTTTTTTGGCTTGTTGCTTACGTTCGGCTTGCGGATGCAGGCTTGTTAGCGAGGGGCAATGGTTCTTTTGTCAAGATTTCTGCAGTCGTTTCCAGTTTGAAGCAATGATTACTTGTTACAATTCTCTCGTTTCTGGTTCCGTTTACGTGTAGTCAACTAAATAGGGTAGGAATATCTTTGCTGATTTCTGGTCAGCACGTCTTGACGAGGTGAATCAGTGCAGCTATCTCCCTGTAAGGCTTTTAGAGTAGTGCCATCTCCCATCCATCCCGGGAACATGTCGGGAGCATATCGGGAGCACTATAACACAAGACTAAACGCACACTGAACAATCCTTATACAACCCTTGAACCTTTGAACAATCATTGAACATTGAACAAGACATGTCCTATTCCAATGCTTTTCGGAGATCCTGGATGATATCATTCACATCTTCAATCCCAACCGAAAACCTTACTAAATCGTCGGTAATTCCTGCTGCTACTTTGTTTTCTTTACTAATTCCCGCATGCGTCATCGATGCCGGATGCTGAATGAGCGTTTCCACACCCCCTAAAGAGACGGCTAATGTTGCGAGATGTACACTGTCCATCAGTTTCTTGCCTGCTTCGTAACCTCCTTTTAACCCGAAACTCATCATCGAGCCAAACCCATTCATCTGTTTTTTTGCCAATTCATATTGCGGGTGCGACGTTAATCCGGGATATTTAATCCATGCTACATCAGGATGCGATTGCAGAAATTGAGCCACCTTCATGGCGCTCTCCTGTGCCCGGTCGATGCGAATAGCAAGGGTTTTAACGCCTCTCAGAACCATAAATGCTTGCGTCGGATCCATGTTACAGCCCATATAAACCATTGAATGTCTGATCTTTTTGTATATCTCAGGGTCTTTTGCCACGATGACACCACCCACAATATCTGCATGACCATTGATGAATTTAGTGATGGAATGAAGTGATACATCGGCTCCTAAATCGAGTGGCTTTTGCAGATATGGCGAGCAAAATGTGTTGTCGACAACCAATAGCAGCTTATGTTCCTTTGCAATTTTCGAGCAGGCTGCGATATCCGTAATCTCCATGGTAGGATTAGCTGGAGTTTCAATGTACAATACCTTGGTATTTGGTTTGATCGCTGAAAGAATGTTTTCAATGTTGGACGTATTGACAAACGTCGCTTCTACATTGAAGCGGGAGAAATCCTGTTCAAGAACACCTCTCGCGGGGCCATAAACGGCATCTGAACTAACAATATGACTCCCAGCTCCAAGCAGGGCCATATATACACTGGTGATTGCTCCCATCCCGGAACTTGTCGCGATTCCATCATACCCATTTTCAAGCGCTGCAATATTTTGCTCGAGTGCCCTGATCGTGGGATTTCCGATACGCGTATATATGTACCCATCGCTTTTTCCTGAAAAGCAATCAGCTCCGTGTTGTGCGCTTTTAAATTTGAACGTTGATGTTTGGTAAATAGGGACAGTGGCGCTCCCGAATTCATCTTCGAACGATCCGGCATGGATTAGTTTAGTGTTGAAACCTTTGTCTTTTGTATTCATGTTTTTGTATTTAGTTAAAATTCAATCCCTTTACGGGCTTCAATTCCTTGATTGTAATAATGTTTTATCTCATTCATTTCGGTTATTAAATCGGCAACTGCATATAGTCCCGGTGGGGCGTAGCGACCTGTCATAACGATTTCCATTTCAACAGGTTTGCTTTTGAGAAGTGCCAAAACCTCTTCAATCCCGAAAAGTTGGTAGTGAAGGGCGATGCAAATCTCATCCAGGATCACCATATCGAATTTATTTTGAGTGATCATGGCGTCAACTTCCTCCAATCCCTTTCGGGCAGCATCAATATCTTTTTGCGTAGGTTGATTAACGATGAAACAGTCCAAACCGTATTGCTTCAATTCAATTTCAGGAAAGCGTTTCAGCGATTCAAGTTCAGCGTAATGCATTCCTTTGATGAACTGAGCCATAAAAATCCGTTTCCCGGCCCCGACTGCCCTGAGTGCCAATCCCAGCGCTGCAGTGGTTTTTCCTTTTCCGTTGCCGGTGTATAGATGGATATAGCCAATCATTTTAATGTCTGAAGTTAATACGACTATTTAAAAACTTCCGTAAATAGTAAATTTGGTCGTTGAATTTGATTGGTTTGATTAAATCATTGTCAATCAGTAAATTCAAACTTTCTTCCGTTGTTTTGGATTTGGCCATTAACTCCAGAACAGCATCACTTCGCATCGGGTGTACAGCGGTAATGCTTAAAATATCATCAGTGAAATGGCCTGACGATGCAAAGGCATTCCCCTCATATCCTGTGAGAAGTTCAGTAGAGATAGAGCGTGAAGTAAAAATTTCATATGCTAAAACAACGATTGCCTCATCGGCAGGACGAATATTTTCAAATGCTGTCGGTCGTGTGGGAATTGCAATATAGGCTGTATCGGACTTAATGTTGTGTAAGTATTGTGCAAGCTGTATAAATTCTACTCTAGTGTCATTCACACCCTTTATAAGCATGGTCTCGGTAACCAACTTTCCTGTATAGTTCGTTGAAAAGTCCTGAATAGCTGTTAGAATTGAGCTGAGATCTAGTCCCTTGTGGGGCTTATTGATTCTTTTCCAGGTGGAATAGTTAACTGTGTCAATTTTAAGTGAAACATAATCGGCATTCATCAGTTCAGCCTGTAGGTCCTTATTGTCGATGAGCGAGCTGTTTGAAATAACTGCAACCGGAAACCCAAACGATTTAAGTTTTACGATTAATTCACCCAGATTAGTGTCCAACGTTGGTTCACCATCGGAAACAATGGTAATATAATCGGGTAAATCTTTCGTGTCAAGGCTGTTTAGCTTCTGTTCTACTTGATTTACAATTGCATCGGAGGGATAGAACTCCCTTCGGGCAAACTGCATTTTGACAGTTTTGCCAATCTGGCAGTAAACACAGGAATATGAACAAACCTTGTGGGGAATGTTGTTTATTCCAATGCTTCTACCCAATCGGCGCGATGGAACAGGACCAAAAATAATGTTCTCCATGATGTTCCCGTTGCTGTAATGATGACGATTCATTGCTATTAAATTTCTTTGAGTTTGCCAGTTTTATACTGTGCATAGGCTTGCTTAAGGGTCATATCGTGAGCATCAACGAAAATCTTCATGTTCAGATGTTTAAGCGCTTGTGCAGCCGTTCCACCTGGACCATTTCCGGTGATCAGCACATCGGGTTTCAGGTCATACATCTTTTGTGCAGTGGCTGTTCCTGCTCCATGTGCTTCGTTTTTAACAGCACGATTGTCAATCGCTGTAAGCTGCTGTGTTTCTTCATCGTAAATTACGATGAACTCAGTTCTTCCAAAACGAGGATCAATCATAGAATCCCACGTTTTTCCGGAAGCTGTTAAGGCAATTTTCATATGTCTAATTTTTTCTTGTTAGTTGTTCTTTTACTTTTTCCCAAATACCTTCCACTATATGTTTCAATGGAGATTCTATTTCAACGATTGTTTTCTCCTCAATCATGGCTTTTGAGAAGATAGAATCGTACGGAATATCAGCCAAATGGCCAATCTGTTCTTCCTTCAGAAAATTCTTTATTTCTGATGTTTTTTCGTTGTTCAGGTCGTACTTATTGATAATACATCCGGCCTTGATACGGAATTTTTTAATCACGGCATAGACTCGCTTTAAGTCGTGCAAGCCCGACATCGTTGGTTCTGTTACTAAAATAACATAATTGGCGCCTGCCAACGATGAGACCACCGGGCACCCGATACCGGGCGAACCGTCAACAATAATAACATGCTTGTTTCCAGCCATTGCTATCGCTTTCGCATCATTCTTAACTTTTGCGACCAGTTTTCCTGAATTTTCGGCAGCGATATCCAACCGGGCATGTACCATGGCGCTTCCTGCCTTTGTTTTCGAAATATATACATTGCCCGATCTCCGTTCCTGCATGGTTATGGCATGGGTAGGGCATACTTTCTCGCAGTAGCCACATCCTTCACAATCAAGGGCATTGATTTGGTATTGATTTTTATCCTGTGGAATCGCATGAAACCGGCATACATCGGCACATGTTCCACATTGATTACACAAATCCTGATTAATGACGGCCAGTTCTCCGCTATAAAATTCGAACGTTTGGCCGAAATCAGGTTTTAATAACAGGTGCATATTGGCTGCATCCACATCGCAATCGGCAATTACGGCATCGGCTCCGGCTAAAACAGCCAGCGAGGCAGTAATGGAGGTTTTTCCCGTACCTCCTTTCCCCGACAGAACGACTATTTCAGACAGGATATCAGACTGCATGTTGGATGGCTGTAATTAGTTGATGAAGGGAAGTCGACAGATGCTCAATTTTATCGTGAACCAACTCCCCGTTTGAATAGTATTCAGCAATTTTCTTGTCGAAAGGAATCTTTGCCAGAATAGGAATTTGTGCTTGATCACAGTATTTTTCTACCTCGTCATTCCCAATTCCCCACCGGTTAATCACCACCCCTACAGGTTTTTGTATTTTCTGCATGGTTTCAACAGCCAATCTAAGGTCGTTCAGGCCAAATGGGGTAGGTTCGGTGACCAGCACTACAAAGTCAGCATTTTTCGTAGCGGCAACAACCGGACACGAGGTTCCCGGCGGACAATCGAAGATCTGGATCGGAATGGCCTTATAATATGTATCCACCAGGTCGTGTGTTTGATTGATCAAGGGAACCGCTTGCTCTTCACCTACCTCTAACCTGCTTTCGATGAATGTCAGATTACCGGAAGATTTGGTTGTAACTGTTCCCATTTTATGCTTATGCATTGGTAAGGCCTGTGCAGGACAAAGTTCCGAGCAGGCGTAGCAGCTATGGCACAGCTCGTTAAATACCGCGATAAATGTTCCCAATTGAACCACTGCATGGAAGTTACAGGTGTTGCTGCAACTACCGCACAGCGTGCATTTGGGTTCATCCCACGAGGGTATCATTTTGTATTGATCAGATACGTTTTCAACGGCGCCATTGATGAAGAGAAAATCGTTGGGCTCTTCAACATCCAGATCAACAAGCAAGGTTTTTTGTTCTTGACTTAAAAACGCAGCCAGATTGGTGGAAAGCAGCGTTTTACCTGTTCCTCCTTTCCCGCTGGCAACAGCAATCTTCAAAGGGTTATTCACTGCCATTGCTTCGCCACGTAAATAATTATAATTCCGAACAGAATCAACGCTATCTGAATGAGCGAGTCTTTTAAAGAGGTTCTCCGGTGCATCTCAGGGATTAAGTCGGCAAGGGCGATGTATAAAAAGCTTGCTGCTGAGAATGCAAGAGCATAAGGAATTAACGATGTGACTGAATCCAGCGTATAGTATGCCATGACTCCAAAGATTATGGCTGTGCTTCCCGACAACAAGTTAAACCATAAAGCCCGGCTGCGTGACAGGCCACTCTTTATCAGGATGCCAAAATCTCCCAGTTCCTGCGGTATTTCGTGAAGAATAACGGAGAGTGTGACAAAAATCCCCAACTCGGGAGAGGTCAGAAACGAAGCGGCGATTACCACTCCATCTACAGCGTTATGAAAGGCATCCCCAATTAATATTAAGGGTACAGCGGCATGCATGTGCCTTTCGCAATTCTTATTGCGGCAACTTCGCCAAAGGATGATCTTTTCAAGCACGAAAAAAAATAAAATACCTATCAGCATGCTCTCTAGTACCCGTGTAGAATCAGTCATGCTGATTGCTTTCGGTATCATGCCGAGAAAAGCTGCTCCCAGAAGCGTGCCTCCCGCGAGATACATCAGATAGGTAGAAACTTTTTTTAGTTTTTCATTGTTAAGTGTGAGCATTAATCCCGCAAGAGCCACACTCCCTATACTCCCAAGAAAGAGCGCTAAAACAACATAAGCTATTCCCATATCATTCCTGTTCCAGGCTTGACGAACTCAACGATAATCCCGTTTTTTCTCATTGATGGTCGTGTCCGCAGTCATCCCCGTGATGGTCGCAATAGTTGGCATTCAACGTAAGTTTTCCAGCCAGAAAATTGTTCACTAAATTGGTAGGGTTATCTACAGGGGCGCCAACAAAGACGTTAATACCAGCCTCGTTGAAGAGATTTATAGCCATGGAACCCATGCCTCCTGCTATCACATCGGTTGCCCCTTTGCCGGCAACCCAAAGGGGATACGTTCCAGGTTGATGTTCCGGTGGGCTCATCACGGTAATGTTGGTGATGGTGTTATTGTTGACATCAACATAGGCAAATGCCTGGCAATGCCCAAAATGAGCAGATAACACGCCGTTTTCAAGCGGTATTGCAATACGTTTTTCCATAGTTCATTTATAAAAATTGTTTATACCTATTTTTTAATATTATTTAAACCGCTTTTTAAGCGCTTCCCTTTTCCCTTGCCTCCGCCAGAGTTACGTTTTTTACCCATCCCTTTCCCCAGGGCTTTTAATTTTTCTTCAGCAGGTGAATCGCTGCACTTCCCTAATTTACGTCCAGAACGAGAACCTTCTCCTTCAGGACCAGTTCCATCAAGCTTTGGCATCTTTTTAAATTTTAATGATCCAACATTTTAATGATATCCTTAATTTTCTTCTTAGGTTCTTTAATCACAATCATTTGAATTTTCAAACTGTCGAGCAAGGGTTTAATTTTCATACCAAACCCACCCGATATAATTTTATATACACTCCTTGATGCCATTAATTGGACCGCAGTTGGCCCGGTTCCTTCTTCTGCATCTTTGTTTGGATTAGGAATAAACTCCATCGCTTTGTTGTCTGTATCATAAATAACAAAATACGCGCAACGCCCAAAGCGTTGGTCTAATACAGATTCTAATGTGTTACCTGTGGATGTAATGGCAACGTTCATGTCATTCTGCTTTTATATTTATCATGGTTTCATTCATTTTCATTTCACTGCAAAAAGGTGCTATTCCCTGGTTCCCACATAAAGGACAATTCTTAATTTCCTTCTCTTTCTCCGGATTATTAAAATAGCAATCACATTCATCACAATGGTACCAGTCGCTATCGAAATAAACCTTGCCACCTTCAATAGAAATTTGCCTTCCTTCAACAAAAGCTTTTGCAATTTTTTGAAGAGCAGAGGCATAAATCCGTGTAAAAGTAGGCCTTGAAACACCCATCAGGACAGATGCCTGATGATGATTACACATCTCATAATCACACAATCGGAGTGCTTCGTATTCCTCATATAACAGAATGACAGGTTCATCCTTCTGCTTACCGGAATTTGGTCCATAAGGTTTGAACCCCTTGACTAAAGGAAGATTTTGAACTTTTCTTGGCGTTTTAATCCGAGGCGACATGGTTAAATGATCAATAGTTCACTGCAAAGATAATGAACAATAGATCATTTACAAAATTATTTTCAACACATGAGGTTTGTCTGGTTGTCCCACATCTTGTCCATCTAACCCTTTGAATTTATCGTCATGATTATAGGGAATCCCCAGTTTAATCAATAATGGCTCCACATCGACCTGGTGTAACTGAATCCCAAGGTCCCAGGGATTATACCCGAGAACTAAACCGGCCAGTTCCTCATAGGTCAGTACAGGGATTCCGTATCCTTCCGTGTCATAGGTTTTCCCTTCCATCTCACTTAAGACATATTGCCAACGGTCAAGAAAAAACGTGCATCCCGGACAGTTGGCGATGATCATATCGGGATGATAGGATTCCATCGACTCAAATTTCGCTTTTGAGTTAGTCATGGAATACCCCCGATTCTCTTTAATCAGGTACTGCCTGAAACCGAAGCCACAGCAATGTCTCCGCTCAGGGTAATCCACCTGTTCCCCCCCCCAGGCATCGATCAAACCGGCAAGCACATAAGGATACTCGGCGCCGCCAATGCCTTTGGAAGGGAAGATTTTTGCATAATGACAACCGATATGATCTACTATCTTGAGAGGGACTCCTTTCACTTGATTCACCAACCGGAGCTTTGCCTTAGCAGCAATCTCATTCCTGAATTTGTAGATGATGTCACTGGTGTGGACGAGGTTTTTTGGGAGGTTAAATGTTTTGCCAGTTGCTTTTAACAATGCTTCCCGGGATTTTTTCTCCTCCTCCGGGAAATGTTTCCAGGTTTCAACGACCTCCGAATAGATCCCAAACGATGTTACACAGGAGCAAACAAAATTCTCATAACCGGCTTCAGTCATCAAAGCAAACTGCCTTGCCACGACTGTCATGGTTGTTTCAAAAGGAAGGATTCCCGAATGGTAGGCTATGCCCGTACAGGTGGTTTGTTCAGGATCATCAAAGATATCCTTTCCAAGCTCTTCCCTCAGGATTTTCAGGAAGATTGTTTCCGAGGCCGGAAAAAAGTTCTGACGGATACAACTTCTTGCAAAATAGTAGTGATCATCGGCGATCTCTTTCTGGTATGTCAACCAATGTTGATTTTTATTTTTCATTCGGCTCTGTTTTCCGACATCCCTCCTCGATCTGCTGAAACCGTTCAATGGCTCCGGTTTCAATAAAGATTGCATGAAGATCACGCAAAGATTGATCCGATATTTTCCTCAATGTACCTGCTCCGGATTGATTATAATTAGCTCCTAGCCTGGCAAGCACGGTTTCACGATTTTTCCTGTACCATTCCCATATGGGACCCTGTTCAGGATACATATCGGTATCGACCTCATCAATATAAACACAGTAGCCATATTTCAGGATATGGTCCCCTGCCGTTCGTTTTACCTTGAGTTGCAGGCGTCCCTGGTCAGAACTCCAGGCCATACCTGTTTTTATAGATAAACCCCTTAACGCCTGAATGATATACCCGGGTGTATTGCCTCTTGGACACCTGGTCTTGCAGGAGAGGCATTCGCCGCATCGCCAGATTTCATCTCCTTTGAGCAATTGTATCAACAAACCCTCATTTTTCCGTTGGACTGTTTCTGCAATCACTCTGGGATCATACTCAGAAACCTGGGCAGCCGGACAGATAGCCGTACAGGTTCCACAGCTGATACATGTTTTCAATCCTTCCTGAAAGCGGATGTCGGCTGATAATTGTTGGTGTAAAGAGTTCATTAAATCCGGCAAATATTAATTTGTATGTTACAAAAATAATGAACATTAGTTCATAATGAATGTTTTTCAATATTTTTGTCTTAAAAATATGCAGCATGTCTTCACGGTTAAGAAATATCAGAACGGTGTTTGATCTACCGAAATTTAAGAAGTACAAACATTTTGGGTTTATATGTTTCTTTTTTTTTCCCAGTTTAACATTTTCACAGGAATCCAGTACAAAAGATACCTTGACTCTGGAAGAGGTTAAGGTTTTTGGGAAGCAGGTACCTATCTACCCCATAGAGCCCATTTTAATGAAAAATTTCACCTATGAATCCATTCATGACATGGGTGATTTCCTTCGTCAGGAACCAAATGTATCGGGGATCCGAAAAGGCGGAATCGCCATTGATCCTGTAGTCCGGGGTTTTAAGTACAGCCAGGTAACCGTTCTTCTGAATAATGGTGTGAAGATTGAAGGAGGATGTCCGAACCGGATGGATCCGGTAGCTTCCCATGTGGAAAATGAGGATATCAGCAGGATAGAGCTTGTAAAAGGTCCTTTTGTCCTGAAATATGGCCCGGTGATGGGAGCCCTGATCAACATTCAAACCATTCAACCTGAACCTTACACACAACCAACTGTCCAGGGGAAGGTTCTTTACGGTTTTGAATCGAACTGGAACGGACAACGTGAACACCTTGAACTGGCAGGTGGAAACCGTAATTTTTATTTCCGTGCAAGTGGCGGTTTTAAGGGGTACGGAAGTTATACGGCAGGGAACGGGGAGCTGTTTAACACCTCTTTCCGGAAATCATACATCACGGCTGCTTCTGGTTTCCAGATCAGAAAGAAGCATCATTTTACCCTCTCTTATGCCTATAATCAGGGAAATGACGTTCAGTTCCCCGCCCTTCCGATGGACGAACAACTTGACAAGACACATGTAGCTTCTGTAAATTATGAGGTTTCAGGCTTGGGAAAGATATGGAACTCCCTTCAGGTTATGGGATATTTTTCTTCGGTCCATCATGCCATGGACAATTATAACCGGCCTGTGGCAAGCATCATGCAGGGTTTAACAATTGTGGATGCCTGGGACGCAGGAGGGAAAGTGGTTGGTTCGTATCTGGCGGGGGATTGTAAAATCCTAACCGGACTTGATTTTGAACATATATATAAGGACGGGCAGAAGAAGATGACAATGAAGATGGTCATGGGTGGAGATACTTTTACTTCCGTAAAATATACCAATGTCTTTAACCAGACTGTATGGAATAATGCAGGAATCTTCAGTGAATTGCAATCCCTCTTTGGCAGTGTTGATTTTACTGCAGCCATCAGGCTCGATTACAACCAGGCCAATTCGGCCGACACGTTTCACCTGGTCAACGATGGGGTGGCCTATTTCGACAAGCTGAATTCTGACTTCTTGAATGTAAGTTTCAGTGTGGGTATGAAAAAAAAGTTGGTTTCAGAGCTTTATCTCACCGCAGCTCTGGGACTGGGAACCAGAAGCCCTTCGATTCTTGAGCGTTTCATCAAACTATTACCTGTACAGTTTGATTCTTATGACTATCTGGGAAATCCTCAGTTGAAACCGGAACAGAATTACCAGATTGATCTTTCCCTCGATTACTATATGCCTGACGTTGGTTCTTTCACTGCGAATGGGTTTTTCTCTCTCGTGCATAATTATATTCTCGGAAAAATCATTCCCCCTTCGGTGATCAAACCTTCCACCCAGGGAGTTATTGGGGTCAAACAATTTTCGAATGTCGATTTGGTATACCTTACAGGCTTTGAATTTAGCTACACATCACCTTCACAAAAGAGATGGGGCGTGATGGCATCAGCAGCAGCAACTTATGGAACCAATCCCGATGCCGTAAAATACCTGGTGTCAGAAGGCGAAGTGGTAGGAGAAGAGATCGTTTATAATGATCCTTTGCCGGAGATTCCACCCCTGGAAGGCTCGATTCATTTCTCCTATAAATTTCTTAAGAAGAGGCTGGTTCCGAGATTCATGGTAAGGCTGGTCAATGCCCAGAACCGGGTATCGGAAGCTGATGGAGAACAAAAGACCCCTGGTTTTGTAACAGCTGCTTTCTCCCTGAGCTACACTCCCTGCAACTATTTCATTATTACAGCAGGCGTTGATAATATCCTCGACAATCCCTATTACGAACACCTGAACAGGAGAATTATTGGCAGTTTGCAACGACTGTATGAACCCGGCAGGGTTTTTTACATAAATTTGGCTATTAAATTCTGATGATATGAACCGGGGGTTGGCCTTCTTTATCGTGATTTTTATGTTTGCAGGAGGGGTTTCATGCAACAAGAAGAAAGAAGATGCACCTCGGATTCCGGCCGGTAACGTGGTATTTACATTCCATCACCTGGTTGATGGGGAACCTTTGCGAAAGAATGAACTCATTTATACCAATACTGCCGGCAATAAATATCTGATCACGGAAGTGATGTATTTTATATCCGATATTACGTTTTATAAGTCAGACGGAAGCCTGGTGCTTATACAGGATTGGAAAGATATCTTTTATATCAATGACGATATCCCTGAAACCAAAACGATCCGTGTTTTCGATCAGATCCCTGCCGGGGAATACGATTCCATCTCGTTTATTTTTGGTATTTCAGAGGAGAAGAACCAGTCATTTATGTATGTGAATCCGCCAGAGGTGTTCATGGCATGGCCAACGGTATTGGGAGGCGGTTATCACTATATGATGATCAACGGAAAATGGGAAGATACCACTGGCTTGACCATGCCATTCGATTTTCATATGGGTATCGGGCAACTTTATAAAGGAGAAGGTTACAATGCCGACTCCATCTATGCATTTGTACAAAACTGGTTTACAGTAAACCTGCCCGGTTCAGGTTTTTCCTTGAAGGATCAGGATACGCTCTCCTTCCATATAGCCATGAACATCGAAAGCTGGTTCGAAACTCCGCATATATACGACCACAACTATTGGGGCGGAGATATCATGCAGAAACAACCCGCCATGCAGATGGCAAGGGAAAACGGGATGGATGTTTTTACCCTGGTGACGTTGTGATACAGTGACTTTGAATCTATTTGATCAGATTCCCAAATACCAATCCCGCATAAATTGTCCGGGGTATCATCGGCCCGTATATATATCCAGGATCGCGGTCGACGCCCCGGTCAAAATCGTCCTGATAACTGTTGAGGATGTTTTTCATCCCGCAGTAAAGCTGAAGAGAAGCTCCGTTCAGATGGATGGTATAGCTAAGCTTTACTCCCCAATCGAAAAAGTTCCCTGAGGTTCGTAGTTCTCCCTTGTCCGGATCAGGTTGATCTGTTCCGAAGTAGGGGACCAGCATCGGACCGGTATAATTTAGCGTTGATGAGATCTCTGCGTCGTGAAAGGGGTGCCAATCGAAGGTCAGGAATCCATAGGCATCAGGCGTCCGGAAAAACTGTTTTGTATCAAACTCCTGTGGAGCTTCATACCGGCTTTGCTGCCATGTAAAACCAGTGGAAAGAGTCAGTACACGAACGGGCACAAAATTTATCTGGAGGTTTATGCCATAAACGTAAGCCCCGTCACCGGAATTATACCTGGTATAGATAACTGTTCCCGCCGAATCGGGAGGAGTGAACTCTGTGGTAAAAGGATCCCTGAGCAACGTGTAAAATCCTTCCAGTTGAATATCAATGGCCATGGATTTCAGGTTTTTATGATAATCCAACGAGGCCATTCCACTGTAACTGCTTTCCTGTTTCAACCCCGGCGCATTCCGGTGAATCACTTGCCGGGAGCCTGATGTTTCAATATGAAGATCTTCATTAAAGATCTGTGGCGCCCGGTACCCCTGGGAGTAGCTGACACGTCCCTGCAAGTTGTCTGAGATATTGATTAACAGGCTGATCCTTGGAATCACGACCCCCCTGGCATTAATATGGTCGCCTCCGGCATGGTCGGTAATCATATAATAATCATATCTCAATCCGGCTGAAGCTGTCAACAGATTCCATTTATATTCATACTGCCCGAAAATACCAAGTGTATTTACCGATTGATTGGCAATCAACGTATTGCCCATTTGAGGTACACTCACAATCGAATCATTGACGATTACTGCATGATCATAATCAGGGTATCCCAGTTTAACATCGTTCAATGAATTTCCCTGATCGTCGATACCTGTTGTCAGAGAGCTGTTTCTGAATTTAGCCAGGTACTGTATCCCGGCCGCAAAAGTAAAATCAATCGTTTCCCCAAAATCTTTTAACGATTGGTTCGCTCCATAATAGGAATCCCGGTGAATATATTGTCCGGATACATACACCGATAGAATATCCATCTTTCTAAAGAAGGTTTGCGATGCAATTGATCCGTTCAGCAGGTTATGGGTCACTGCTTCGGCAATATCTGCCATATGGACCGGGTCATCGAATTTATTACCGCCTCTGCGATCTTCATGGATAGCGAAAAAATCGGAAGTCAGTTTGCTGCGGAGTCCAAACCGATGAAAAAGCCGGGTACCCAGTGTAAGATTTCGGATTTCTGGAAGCTCGGAGAATCCGTCATCATTGGCATCAAAAGGTTGACGGTTTCGGTAGAAGCCGAAAATGGAGAGTCCCGACTGCTGATCATTGGATACCATGGATCCATTCATGGTTACAGTATAATCGGATGCCGGAGTCCCGGCATCTTTCATCCCGACACCCATTCCTCCTCCTGAAATTCCAAACGCATACGAACTTTTTTTCGGCTCATCAATGATCAGGTTAATCGTTCCGGCGACGGCATTACTTCCATAAAGCACCGATGCTCCTCCCTTGACCACTTCAATTTGGCGAATCATGTTTGATGGGATTAATTCCAGTCCATATACGGAAGCCAGACCGCTGAATACCGGACGACCATCAATCAGGATCTGGGAATAGGATCCATTCATTCCGTTGATTCGTACCTGGTTGAATCCACAGTTTTGGCAGTCGTTTTCGGTGCGAATGCCCGGACAAAAATTCAATCCTTCGCTTATCGTGATGGCCTGTGAAAGGGAGAAGATCTTTGGCGTAATTGTATTTACCGGCACAACCGACTCTCTACGGTTCCGCTGATAACGATCGCCTGTTATAACAACCTCTTCCAGTCCTAACGCATCTTCCTGCAACAGGAAATTGACCTTCTTGGTCTGCCTCTCATGAATAGACACATCCTTCTCCTGAGGGGCATATCCAATGATCTGTGCCCGGAGTGTATGCCTGCCCACAGGCAGATTGATCAACTGGTAATGGCCGGTTTCGTCGGTCGTCGTTCCAATCGACGTGCCTTTCACAATTATGGTGACAAAAGGTAGATGCTCGCTGTCACTTGTCACGTGACCAAAAATGTTTGCATCGGTTTTTTTATGCTGGCTGAAGCCGGCAAGGGCAATCCCGAAAAAAGCAATTAATATAAGATATTTTAATTTCATTATAGGATCAATTACACGTGAATCCGTTGTGTATGAAAACTACCAGGAACAGAAATATTTCTGTTAACCTGAAAAAAAGAATATGATTACCCGAATGCTGTTATATCAGAAAGGGTGGGGCGCGTGAAGAATTTAACCGCGAAAGAGTGGAATAAACGTGATGGTTTCCAACCAGATAAAAACGATGGAACGTTGATGAAGTTATGAGAAGTGACGAGAAAACCAAAATGAAAAAGAGCAGTTGCAGGTGTTCCAGAAAGAACAAATTAACCAATGAGTGTTTATGGGTTTTAAAAGGGGCCGAATCCTGTGCTTTGTTGAAAGGATGCGCATGTGCGATTATCGTGCCATTCTGCAGTTTATGAGAATGGTAATAAATGGAATTGTTGGCGATAAAAACAAGGATGGATGCCAGAAGCATTATCCTTATAAACTGCATCGTTATTTTTTTAACAATTTCAAGCATCGACGGCAAAGTTACACTTTTTCTTTCTTCAGAACATTCAAAACCGGATCTCCGAAATAGATTGATCTGCCATTGATAAATAGATGTTATTATTTTATTTTTGATACACAGATAGAGATATTAGCTCGCATCTATTTTTTATTTGATGAATTGGAGATGAGAAGCATATACTTAAACGTGTTGAAAAATGAAAGAGAAGAACAGGAAGTCAGCGACTAAAAAATGGACTGGAAGAAACATCTACTTGAGTTCACTCATGACGATCCTGTCACTCTCTCTATGGTTACATGTTACAAACAAGAAGGACAGCATGCACGCCAGTACTATCATGAAAAGATTGCTGATGTATTTCACAGGCCATGGTTTTATGGATTAAAATTAGTTCAAAATTCCACTATCGCCGACCCTTCCGACAATTTCTTTGCCCATACCATAAAATATTTCTAATTTTGCCTCCGGAGAGATGGCAGAGCGGTCGATCGCGGCGGTCTTGAAAACCGTTGACCTGCGAGGGTCCGGGGGTTCGAATCCCTCTCTCTCCGCTCCTCCACAAGCAAAATAACACAAAGCCGCTTAAGATCAATGACTTAGGCGGTTTTTTCTTTTCTCACAACCACCAAAATATTCAATTATTCACAGATAAAAGGTGCACAAATCGGTGCACCTGATTTCGGTTTGCAAAAGTGCACCGAATGGTGCATAAGTATTTGATAAATAATTGATTAAATTGAATTATTTCTTTGGAAAATCCATTCATTTTTCGTATTTTTATATCTGATCGGTGCACAAAATCTAAGACATATGGAAAATAATCTATCTGTTCTTTTCTACCTCAGGAAAAGTAAAGCCAAAGAAAAATCCGAAGCTCCTGTTTATATGAGGATCACACTGAATGGGAACCGGGTTGATATGGCTACACACCAGTTTTCCCTGGCTGAGAAGTGGGATTCCAAACATGGCTATATCAAAGGTCCCAAAGAGGAGACCAGGATCATCAACACTGCCCTGGAAAATCTCCGCTCAAAGGTTCTGAAGATCTTTAACCAACTGGAAGCCGGAGGGAAGCCAGTTAGTGCTGAAATAATCAGGAATACCTTAACAGGCAAATCCAAAAACAGACATGCCCTGGTGGAGGTATTTACCTTGTTCAATAAGCAGTTGGAAGCAAAGGTAGGGCATGGCTATTCCTATGGCACCCTGGAGAAATACCAGGCTACCTGCCAAAAGGTCGAGAAGTATATCCGGGATCAATATCACCGGTCAGATCTGTTCCTTGATGAACTCGATTTTCAATTCATCACCAACTATGAGCTCTATTTGAAATCCAAGTTAAACAACAAGCATAATACGACTTCAAAATCTGTCTCTTTCCTGAAGAGGATCATCCGGTACAGCATTCATAACGGATGGCTGGATAAAGATCCGTTCATGTCATTCAGGTGCCCTTATAAAGACCCAGAGAGGGATTTCCTCTCCCAAGATGAACTTGAAACCCTTCAGGGAAAGACATTAGTTGTGAACCGACTTGCCATTGTCCGGGATATGTATGTATTCTCCTGTTATACTGGCTTACCGTTTTCCGATATTGAGAAACTGTCTCCTGATGATATCACCACTGGGATTGACGGGGAGAAGTGGATCATCTATAATCGGGTTAAGACTGGTAACCGGGCTCCTATTCCATTACTACCGGTTCCGCTTAGCATTGTTGCGAAATACAAGGATTACCCGGTGAATGTCAATAAGGGAAGGCTTCTGCCGGTCTATTCAAACCAGAAGATCAATGGATACCTGAAGGAGGTTGCAGCGATTTGCTGCATTAATAAGAACTTAACCTTCCATACTGCCAGGCACACCTTTGCGACGACTGTAACCCTTACCAATGGCGTTCCCATCGAAACAGTCAGCAAGATGCTGGGGCATACCTCTATCAAGACAACACAAATATATAGTAAGGTGGTGGACACGAAAATCAGCCAGGATATGAAGGCTCTGAAAGAGAAATTGAGTACTGTAAAACCAGTCTCTGAGGGTAAGATTGTAAACCTATAAGGTCCAATCACTTATAACTTTTATTATTTGATATTCATGTGTGGAAAACTTTTTGAAAAGTCGTGGTTTCGCTATTCTATTCATACTCTGTATGTTACTGGGATGCAAGCGTTTCTGTTGAAAACTCGGATAAAAAAAGAGGCGATTTAGCCGTATCTTTGTATATTATGAATGACGAAAATTTATTTTGAATCCAATAAATGTATAACTATATAATTATCAATTGAATGAATGTTGAACTGGTAACAAAAAATGACCTCGACAACCTGAGAGACTCCCTGTTAAAGGAGTTACGTGCGATGATGGGCTCAGCGCCTGTCTCGAAGAAATGGTTGAAGTCTTCCGAAGTCCGGGAAATCCTTGGCTGTTCTCCCGGGACGCTACAAAACCTGCGTGTGAATGGTACTCTTGAGTATACAAAGATAGGCGGGACGATATATTATTCTACTGAATCGGTCAACGATGTGTTTGAGAAAAACAAACGCAATGTTGCATGATCTAAATTATTAATAATCAATCATTTTAATCAATGAAACAGTACATTCCAGAAAACCTGGATATAGACGGCTTATTGCTCGACTATCCGCCGGTGTTCAAGTGCCACCGAGACCACTTCGTGCACATACTGCATCTTTTAACAAACATACCAGCCCGTAATAAGGACCTTATCAATGAGGATGGCTGGGTGCCGATCAACGCACAGACGCTACAAAAACGCATCCGCCATTATAACCTCTGCCTTGATTACCTGGTCCACTACAATGTATTAGAAAGAGATCCTCAGTATGTCCCTGGTCAAAAATCCAGGGAGTACCGGTTCTCAGCCGAATACCGGACGATTTGTAAGCCGGTCGAAATAGACAAGTACACCCTGACAAAGAATATCACGATCCATAAGGATGGTCAGAAATTTGCGGAGAAGAAATATCCCAACCTGGCGAAATATTTCAACGATGATCTTTCCATCGATTTTTCCGCTGCCTCAGATTTTCTGTATCAGACCTATGAGGAGAATTGTATTATAGGTGTCAGAAATCCGTGTCTTAAATATAATGTGGCAATGATGAGCGCTGCCAAGATCCGGGACCATGTATTTTATTTTCATGTTGACCAGACGGTCCAACGGCTGCATACAAATTTGACCGGGTGCAAAAGTGAGCTCAGAAATTTTATTACCTATTCGGGGATGAATATGGTATCAATCGATTTGAAAAATTCTCAACCGTGGATCAGTACCATCCTATTAGACCCTAAATTTTATGAGAAAAATGCCTCTTCCTCTCTCTTCTTTAATATTTTCAATATTTCTTCTTCTTCATCTTCTAAATCATCCTTTCTCCCTATTCCTTACATTATGTTAGTAAAAAATGAGGTAAGCCTTGATAGCGTAGCGAAAGAAGATGCTCAGCTATACCGGGAGAAGGTGCTGGACGGCACACTCTATGAGTATCTCGCCGATGAGATAAACGAGAGGCATGGCATCATGTTCACCGACAGGAAGGAGATCAAGAAGATCATCTTTACGGTATTGTTTTCAGATAACCGGTTCATTGGACAGCAGGGAGCCTGGGCGAAGAAGATGTTCAAAGTCATTTTTCCTTCTGTATACTCGGTCTTCGCAGCTATCAAACGGAACAACGCTTCCGCATTACCGATCCTTCTTCAGCGGATGGAAGCCCGGTTGATGCTGGATCATGTCTCTGCCAGGATAAGCAAAGAGAATCCTGACCTGCCGATCTTCACCATCCATGATTCCATTGTTTGTCCTGTTGGTATGGAGCAATATGTTTCAACGGTCATAACCGAAGAAAGCCTGAAATGCATCGGGGCTGTTCCCAAGTTATCGTTTGAACCATGGGGCAAGGAAAAGGTCAGAAAAGTTGCATAGTCAAACAAAAACAATACATCCTACCGATATATTTTACGACCTTTACAAACAATTAAGAAATCACATCAATGGCTAAACATAAACTATCTCTTCCCCGTCTGGAAACCTTTCTCTTTGAAGCCTGCGACATCCTCCGCAACAACATGGATGCATCCGAATACAAGGAATATATCATCGCCATGTTGTTTCTAAAGCGTGTGAACGATCAGTTTGAGGTGCATCGTGACCTGAGAAAAAAGAACCTGACCGAGGTAAGAGGGTTGAATGACCCTGAGATGATTTATGGGGAACTGGAACGGCAAAACGCTCCGGAGTATGATTTTTTCATCCCCATGGCTGCCCGCTGGAAACAACTGGACGGCGACCCGGAGTTTGATGCCGAAGGGAACAGGATCAACTTTATCAAAGACCTGCAGGAGGAGATCGGCGATCACCTGAATAAAGCGCTGGCAGCATTGGAAGATTATAACCTCGACAAATTGGAAGGGGTTCTCAAAAACAATATCAATTTCAATCGCACCATTGGGAAAAACAACAAGCAGCTGACCGATGAGGATTTGCGGGAACTGATCCGCCATTTCAACAAGGTGATTCTTACTGATGATAACCTGGAGTTTCCCGACCTGATGGGCGCAGCATATGAATACCTGATCAAGTTTTTTGCCGATAGCGCCGGGAAGAAAGCCGGGGAATTTTACACGCCTAACGAGGTGGTGCGTTTGCTGGTGAATATCCTGGAACCGGAACAAAATGCTGAAATTTATGACCCTACGGTAGGCAGTGGTGGCATGCTGATCGAGAGCAAGAACTATGTGGAGAACCGCTATGGTTCAGCCCGCAACCTTTCCCTGTATGGACAGGAGAAAAATGGAACGGTCTGGAGCTTGTGCAAGATGAACATGCTGTTTCACAGTATCTACGACAGCAAGATCCTCAATGGCGACACGTTGTTGAATCCCTCCCATATTCAGCCCAATGGCGAGATTAAAACGTTCGATATCGTCATCGCCAATCCTCCCTTCTCTCAGGACTATACAAAGGAGGGGATGAAGTTCAAAGAGCGATTCAATTTCTGGATGCCGTTGAAGGATAAAGCCGATTTTATGTTTGTGCAGCACATGGTAGCAAGCATTAACAATGCCGGACGCATGGCGGTGGTGATGCCACACGGGGTGCTGTTTCGGGGTGGGGAGGAACGCAAGTACAGGGAATGGCTCATAAAAAGGGGCTACCTGGAAGCGGTGATCGGGATGCCTTCCGGTCTGTTTTATGGTACGGGTATCCCTGCAAGTGTGATCGTGATCAATAAAAAGGATGCACACTTACGCGATCAGGTGCTGTTTATCAATGCCGACCGGGAATACAAGGAGGGGAAGAACCAGAACAAGCTAAGACCCGAGGACCTTGAAAAGATCTCATATGTTTATCGGAACAAACGGGAACTCCCGAAATACAGCAAATTGGTAAGCAAGGAGGATTTGGCTGCCGAGGAGTACAATTTCAACATCCGCCGGTTTGTCGACAATGCTCCTCCTGCCGAACCACACGATGTGCATGCCCATTTGCAGGGTGGCATTCCGGTTGGCGAAGTAGATACACAGAATCCATTATTTAATTGCTATAATGGGTTGCGTGCCAAGCTGTTCACAAACTTTAAGGATGGCTACCTGAAATTTTCGGACACGGTGGCACAAAAAGAGGATATCAAAAGAATGTTCGACGAAAGTCAGGAGATCAGGCAAGCACAGGAACGGTATGCCGATGCTATCCTGGCATGGTGGTTGGAACAAGTTCCGGTGATTGAACAATTGCCAACACAAAAGTATAGTGTGTTTGACCTTTCCCGTCAATTCTCGGCTTCGCTGACCGAAAAACTTAAGGCGCTGCCCATTCTTGATGCGTTTAAGAGCCGTGGTTCTTTTGCCGGCTATTGGAGCGAACTGAACACCGATATCAAAAGTGTGATCGCCAGTGGCTGGAATGCCGAACTGATCCCCGACGATGAGATCCTGGAGAGCCAGTTCCCGGATGTGCTTAAGGAGTTGCGCGACAATGAAGCCCGTAAAGAGGAACTGCAGGCTTTGTTTGCCGAAGTGAACGAACTGGAAGATGATGTCTGGAATGAAGAGGAATACGACGTATGGCGAAGCAAGGAGCTGAAAGAGCACAAAGAGGGTGTCAAAGCGCTCAAAGGAGAACGAAAGGAGGCGGAAAAGGAATATAAAAATCTGCAGAAACGGATCAAGGCAAACCAAAAAGCAGGGACCCTGTTCAGTAATGAAGTGGAAGAACTACGCAACGAAGCTTCAATAGTTGAAAGACAGATAGAACAATTGAGTGACCAGATTGAAACCGATGAACAGCGCATCGCTCGACATGCTGAGCTGGAAGAAGAGTTAAAAGAGTGCAAAAAAGTGATCAAAGAAATCAAAGAGAGAAAACAGGTTCTGGTAGACAAAGCGCGGGCGCTCATTATTGCCGATGAAGCCAAAGAGCTGATTATGAACCGGTGGCTGCGAACCTTAAATGGTACCATCGGGACCTACCTTCAGGCACATCAGCGTCAACTGCTGCATGCTGTCGAAAATCTGCACGATAAATATACCACCACCCTGCACACCATCCTGGAAGAGCGGGAAAAGGAGACAGAATTATTGTATAGCTTTTTAAAAGAGTTGGGGTATGAGTGAGTGGAAAATAAAAAGATTAGGTGATTTGGGCTTTACGTATGCTGGTCTCTCAGGTAAAACACAAAAGGATTTTGGCAGCGGCAAGCCTTATATTCCTTATTTGAACATTTTTACTAATAGTAAAATTGATACTTCCTTTCTGGACTATGTTGAAATTCATCCATGGGAACACCAACATACAGTTAAAAAAGGAGATTTATTTTTTACGACTTCTTCAGAAACTGTTGAGGAAGTAGGAATGACTTCAGTTTTGCTTGAAGATATTGGTGAATGTTACCTGAATAGTTTTTGTTTCGGCTTCCGACTTTATAACAATATTGACCTAATCCCGGAATTTGTTCCATGCCTGTTCAGAGGTGAGATTGTAAGAAAAAGAATATCTGATTTAGGACAAGGTTCAACAAGATATAACCTGCCGAAGACGGAATTGCTAAAGAGGTTGGAATTGGATCTCCCTCCAATTCTAATTCAGCGCAAAATCTCCCACATCCTCTCCACCTGTGATGCGGTAATAGAAAAAACCCGGGAAACCATCGCCAAATACAAAGCTATCAAGCAGGGGATGCTCCACGACCTCTTTACCCGGGGCATTGATGTAACCACAGGAAAACTGCGTCCAAGATATGAAGAGGCGCCGGAGTTGTATAAAGAGAGTAAACTGGGTTGGATTCCGACGGAGTGGGAGGAGAAAATATTTGGCAAAGAAGTAGATCTTATACATGGACATCAATTTAGGAACTTTGATTTTACTGAATATGGTATTCCAATCGTAAAAATCGGACAAGTAAAACCCGAAAATATCGATCTATCAAATTGTTCTTATATAGATTTAAGAAGAGAAGAGGAATTTCAAAATGAAATAATTCGCAATGGAGATGTCCTGATGGCATTAACCGGTGCGACATTGGGGAAAGCTTGTCTGGTTAAAGGGCTGAATGGTATTGCTTTGCAGAATTACCGTGTTGGAAGATTTGAACCAATCATTAGGGAAAATGATATTGATAAAGTATTTCTTTACTATTTGTTAATTGCGGGTGAGCTCCTTACTCAAATTTTCAATAAAGTAAACTCTGGAGCACAGGGGAACGTTGGAAAAGCTGACTTTGAAAAAGCAACATTCAAGAAACCTAATTTTACTGAACAAAAGGAAATTGCAGGACGATTGGCTTCTATTGATTCAAAACTACAAATGGAACAAACCTATCTTCACAAACTTCAACAGATCAAGCAGGGTTTGATGGGAGATCTGTTAAGCGGGAAGAAACAGGTAAAGGTGAATGAAGAAGAGATGATCGCAATAGACAAATAAAATGCATGTATTGTCCCGAATAGTTGCTAAATTTGGGACAAAAATGAATAAATATTATGTTTAAAAGCGTTGAAGAACACATACTTATAAATATCAGAAAAGCGGGGAGGGGTACGCTCTTTTTTTTAGAGAGTTTTATTGCTTATGGGAGCCCGGAAGCAGTGAAGAAAGCATTGCAGCGTTTGGTGAACACGGGTGAGCTGGAACGGGTTGCTACAGGCATCTATGTTCGTCCGCAAACCGACAGTGTCATTGGCAAGTTGACACCCGGCATCGAGGAGATTGCTAAAGCCATCGCAAAAAGAGACAAGGCTCGGATCATCCCCACGGGGTTGTATGCGCTTAACCGCTTGGGGCTCTCTACCCAGGTGCCCCTGAATGTGGTTTACCTGACCGATGGAACCGCCCGAAAGGTGCGGATCGGTAACCGGACCATTACGTTTAAGAAAACAACGCCCAAGAATGTGGCGGCAGTGGGAGAGATAAGCCGACTGGTCATCCAGGCGTTACGTACCATTGGTAAAGACAAGGTGACTGATTATGAGATCAAACACATACAAACCCTCCTCTCCAAAGAAAAACCCACCCGTCTGCAGTACGATATCCGCCTGGCTCCGGTATGGATCAGGGAGATCATGATGCCGGTGCTTAAATCGCTGCTCCATGAATAAAGAGGCGCTAACCGAGTGGTTCAGCCTCTCTGAGCAAAACCGGCTGAACATTTTTGCCGAAACGGCAAACAGGATGAATCTCCCGCCCTCTGCTGTGGAAAAGGACTGGTGGGTGGTGCGAACACTGGAATTGGTGTTCCTGACTGAAATTGCTCCATTTACTGTGTTTAAAGGAGGAACCTCTCTGAGCAAAGCCTGGAATTTGATTAACCGGTTTTCGGAAGACATCGATCTGGCGCTGGATAGGAAGTTTCTGGATTTTCCCGAAGAAATGACCCGGTCACAGGTCGCTAAACTTCGCAGGAAATCGCAGGAATATATTTCTGTGAAGTATTTGCCCCAATTGCAGCGTGTATTTCATGATGCCGGCTTCACGGAAGTTACACTTCAGTTAACCGAAATCAAATCTCCGGATGAAGATCCTGTGAAGATTGAAGTGATCTATCCTGCGTTGACGGAAAAATCGGATTACTTAGACCAGCGGGTGTTGATTGAGATCGGAAGTCGTTCGCTGATAGAACCTTATACGTTCAGGCAAATAGTCTCTTTCGTTGGTGAACAATTTCCGGGATCTGCTTTTTCGGATGCAGGCACAGGTATTCCAACGGTTAACCCTGAACGGACATTTCTGGAGAAAATATTTCTACTGCATGAGGAGTTTCAGCAGTCCCTTGATAAAATTAAGGTTGAACGGATCAGTAGACATCTATATGATATTGAACGGATGATGGATACCGGATTTGGCACAAAAGCGCTGACTGACCATGTTCTATATGATCATATTGTGGAACATCGAAAGACAATTACACCGCTGAGGGGGATTGATTATGCGCATCATGTTCCGGCAAGGATAAATCCTTTGCCTCCGGATGATTTAATCGATGAAGTCAGAAAGGATTATGAACAGATGCGGCAGAGTATGGTTTTTACTGAATCGTTGCCGTTCGACATGCTGATGGATCGCATTTCTGAACTTAAAAATAGAATCAATACAATGAGTCATGGCTGAATACATCAATGTTGAGAAACCATTCCTTGAAAAGCTCCGTCAGTTAGGCTGGCAGGTGATTGACCAGGGCATTGGCATACCTCAGGACCCACGGAAGAGCCTGCGTGAGAACTTTAAACAAGTTTTGCTGCCGGAAGTCTTCAAACAAACCGTTAAGAAGATCAATACCCTTCCCGATGGAAAGGAATGGCTTACTGATAAACAGCTGGATGAGATCCTTTTTGAAATCCAGAATTTTGCCGGTAAGAGTCTGCATGAAGCCAATAAAGAGATTCATCGTCTGCTGTTAAAAGGTACGAGTGTTCCAAGAAATGAACTAACAGGAGAACAGGACCCTACCGTCAGATTGGTCGATTTTAAAAAGCATAAAGACAACTCTTTTATTGCCATCAATCAGTTCCGGCTGCTTACTCCTGGTGCAAGTCGTCAGGGGATCATACCCGATATTGTACTTTTCCTGAATGGGTTGCCTGTCATCGTAGTAGAGTGCAAAGACTTTGATGTAGCGGAACCGCTAAGTGAAGCCTGGTTGCAGGTGACCCGGTATGCTAACACCCGTGATGATGATTATGGCATGAAAGAGGGCGAAGAGAGACTGTTTCATTACAATATTTTCAGTATCATTACCCATGGCAGAGAGGCACGGGTTGGAACTATCAGCGCCGATTTTGATTTTTACAACAATTGGGTTGACATTTTTCCTGAAGAATATAAAGTAGTGGAGTATCCCCCTGATGAAGAACGTCAGGAGGTGCTGATCCATGGGATGCTCAACAAGGAGATCCTGGTGGATATCCTCAAACATTTCACGCTCTTCATGGAGATCCAAAAAGGGGTGGAGGTGAAAATTGTAACTCGTTACAATCAGTACCGTGCTGTTGGAAAGATCATTGCGAACCTGCGTGAGGGTAGCTCTCCATTCAAAAAAAGCGGCGTGGTATGGCATACTCAGGGCAGCGGCAAGAGCCTGACGATGGTTTTTCTGATCAGGAAGATGCGCAGCCTTGATGATCTGAAAGACTATAAAGTGCTTTTCATTGTGGATCGTACCGATCTGGAAGAGCAGCTGTCCGAGGTGGCAGAACTCACTGGGGAGCCTGTGCGGGTCGTTGATAAACGGAATAAGCTCCATGATCTAAGCGATGATACTGGCGATGTAAACATGGTGATGATCCATAAGTTCCTGGTTGAAAACAATGTATCTGCCCAGTCGTTGATTGATGCAGGTGTGATCCCAAGGTTTGATCGATTTGAAACCATCAATAACAGTGACCGGATTCTCCTGCTGGTGGATGAAGCGCACCGCACGCAGGGTGGCGATATGGGAGACAATCTATTTTCTGCTTTTCCGAATGCTGTTCGTATTGGATTTACCGGGACACCTTTGCTTACCCAAAGACATGAGATCAAAACACACGAACGGTTTGGCGGCTTTATCGACTTTTACAAATTTGATACGGCTGTTAAAGATCGGGCAACAGTGGAAATCAAATATATCGGGAAAGTTTCTAAAGACAGGATTGAGGATAAGGAGCAATTTGATGCCGAGTTTGAGGATATGTTCAAACAGAGGACTGATGCCGAACGGGAGGAGATCCAGCGCAGATATGGCTCGTTCATTGCCTATCTGGAATCCAAGGATCGGATAGCCGAAATTGCAAAGGACATCGTTGAGCACTATTATAACGACATTTTAGTGAACGGATTTAAGGCGCAGGTGGTGGCTTCAAGTATTGTTGCGGCTGTCCGGTATAAATATGAACTGGAGATTGCCATCGGGGATAAGATTGAGGAGTTGAAAACCTTACCTGATGAACAGCGCGACGATGACCGGTTAAAACAACTGGAATTTCTGAAAGTGGCGGTCATCGTTTCCAGTTTGGGAAACAATGAGCCGGGATATATTAGCAAAGCCCGGAAAGAGGCATTGGATACCGATGCGAAAAACAATTTCAAGAAGGATTTTGACTACTCCACGGAAGAAGGTGGTCAGTACCGGAAACCGGAAACCGGGATTGGGATCATTTGTGTATGCGATCGTCTGTTGACCGGATTTGATGCACCCATCGAGCAGGTAATGTATTTGGATAAAAGCCTGAAAGAACATGACCTATTTCAGGCGATAGCTCGTGTGAACCGCACGAAGTCAGGCAAATCGTATGGATTGATTGTGGATTACTTTGGGGTTACCAAGCATTTATCCAAGGCATTGGAAATATATACCGACAGTGATAAAGAGAAGTTGGACAACTTCCTTACGGTTTTTCGGGATATCAACAAGGAGATACCTGTATTGGAAGCCCGGTATAAACGTATCCTCGATCTGTTCAGTGACCATGATCTAAAGGATATCAAAGATTTTCTGGAACAGAAATTCACGGATGATCAAAAGGAATTTGAATTTGCTGAAGCCTGTATTGAAGAAGCTAAAAACATAAAATTCAGGGCTGAACTGCTTACCTATTCCAAGAGCTTCTTTGACAGCCTGGATTTACTTTTCAATACGCAGGCAGGGGGCGATTATTGGGTTATGGCAAAGCGGCTGGGGTATTTGCTTTGGCGCATCCAGGACCGGTATAAGGATGAAACGATGGACCTGAAATGGGCTTCTGAAAAAGTTCGTAAACTCATCGACAGGCATTTACTCTCCTTAGGGATTGATACAAAGGTGCAGCAGGTCTCCATTTTATCCGATGATTTTAAGCGAAAGGTAGATTACCTCAACAAAACGCCTAAATCCAAAGCATCTGAAATGGAACATGCAATTCGTTGGCACATCAAAGTGAACCTCGACAAAGATCCGTCCCTGTATAATCGTTTTAAAGACCGTTTGGAGATGATTCTCAACGCCTACAAGGAGAACTGGGAGGAAATTGTGAAGGAGTTAAGCAGATTAAGAGAGGAGATGGCAGTAGGTAGGAAAGATGAAACGGAAGGGATATCCAGCGTTGAAGCGCCGTTTTATGACCTTCTGAAGGGTTTCCTGACCACAGAAAATGAAGTGGAGATCAATAAAACCAAAGAGCTGTCGCATAACCTGATGGCAATGTTAAAAGAGACAGCCTCTATCAATAACTTCTGGACCGACAGGGCAGCCGAACGGAGAAGGATTGAAGGGTTGGTAGAGGACGAGATTCGGTATTCACGGATTGAAGGTATCTCTGGCAAAGCAACGGAACTGGCAACTGAATTGATGACCCTTGCTAAGAACCGGGAGGCAGAGTTGAGATAGAAAGAGTTGATATAGAATGAATGCCATGAAGTTAAATGGGATAGATATCACGATTGAGAAGACCGGACGAAGGAAGACGGTGAGTATTTTTATTGAGCGCGACGGGTCAGTAAGAGTTCTGGCTCCTCTTTCAGCGCCTGACGAAAAAATTGAACAAGCCGTAAAATCAAAGGAATATCAGATTTACACCAAACTTGCCAGGTGGAATGAACGCAATCAGGGGAAAGTACATCGGGAGTTTGTAAACGGGCAATCCTTTCTTTATCTGGGCAGAAATTATCGGTTATCCATAGAAGACGAACAGGATGTGCCATTGAAGATAAGCGGTGGGTTCTTTCGTCTTGACCGGAAATACCTCCCCCAGGCTGACAAGGTATTTAAAGACTTCTACCGTGAAAAAGCCAAACATAAGATAAGGGAACGGCTAAAACTGATGGAGGAGAAGTTTCATCACAAACCATCCGTTATCAAAGTGTTGGAACTGCAAAACCGCTGGGCTTCCTGGTCCCCCAATAACGCATTGAATTTTCACTGGAAATGCATCATGGCGCCCGTAGCAGTCATTGACTACATCATAACCCACGAAATGGTACACCTGAAATACCCCAACCACTCCATTGAATTTTGGAACGAGCTCGACAAAAAAATGCCGGAGTATCGAGAATATGAGGATTGGTTGAAGAAGAATGGAGTGAAGATGTCACTGTAATCATTACACTAATGCACGAATTACTATGAAGACATTAATTTTCAAAAAAGTCAAGATTGCCCGCGAGTCGCTTAATCTCAGTCAGATCTCTGCAGCGGAAGCATCAGGATATAGCCAAAGTGGTATCTCGCTACTTGAAAAAGGGGGGAATACCTTTATTCCGAATGAATATCTTTCATTTCTTGCTTCAAAAGGTATTAATCTTACGGCTATGTTTGATGAAGACTTATCATTAGATGATTTTGCTTTAACCTGCGGCGGTTTTTTCACTCATGATTTACAACACAAGTTTAAGAATCTTGAAATGCAACTTCAATTGAAAGATCGGGAGGTTGAATTATTGAATAAGACGATACAGAACATGGAAATAACAATTGCCTCCCTCCAAAAGCTAACGAAACTTCAAAATTCCGAACTATAGAAAATTTCTATTTAGAGAATCCGAGCTCTTTCTGTTTATCATTAATTGATCAACATGTTTATAATCTGTATCTTGCATCTTATTTAGTGTACAATAATATCCTCCACAGCCAACCCCTCCCTCCGTCAGGGCATTCTCAAAATCCTTTTCTATTTCCCTGGTTGAACCCTGCCTCCGGTACCGGTTGGCTCCCTGACTAATTCCGAAATCATACCCTGTAATGGTCACACCCTCCCTGTTCATTCTTCACAGGTTCAGGAGTGCCCATCATTCTATTCCAGCCATATTCGGACACCAGTACGACGAGTACGGTCTATTAAACATAACACGGTATTATAGAACTGCCGCTAATGGTATGATGATTTTTAAAGGGAAAACTGCATCTAAGGGGCAGTAACCACAATGGTTTGTACTTCCTGGCTCTATTTTGGCAAATCCCAGCCACTGTGGCTACTTTGCCCTTAGCTGCAATTTCCCCAGCGGCAGTCCTATAATTCAATTATGTTAAATATCCCGTTAGAAGGAAGAGAAGATTGAGAGTGAGCTATTTAGCCTGAAATGAAAAACAAGCCCTGTTCTTGTGTTTTTGCGCTTCGCTTCGCTCAACGTACAAAAACTCAAATTCGGTGTTCTCCTTTCACCTTTCCCTGGATTCCAGCCTGAACATCCCGGCATCCTCCACCGCCAACCAGAGCCTCAAGCAGGGCAAACACCAAACAGCCAACTAATCCCGGACTGATCCCTGCCATCGGCACAGGTTGGCTTGTCAGCCTATCTGGTAATCCAATCTCTATGGTCACCCCTTTGCTGCTCATCCTTCGCAGCTGCAGGAGTGACCGCACTCTTAGCCAGCAAATCCCGGAACCAGCAAAACAAGAAGCCAGAGCTCCGCTCAAAAGAGTAATCCACAAACTTGTCAGCCCGGCGCTTCATGCCACTTCGTCGCAGGCTCCTCGTGGGCATTCCGCTGGGCTGCCTGCGTTTGTTCCTTACCCTTTTTTCACGGGCATTCTGCCCATAGTGGCTCCGCAAGCTCCGCCACAAAGGGCAGGTGCACCTCATCTAATCTTCTTCACCCTCACCATTCTCTTCCCTCCAAGGTTTCGGTACATGCATACATACCGTAGTCCGTCAATTCCGTGATTGAATCGATCTACCGGCACATTCAGGGGTTTCCCGGCAGCATCCTCTTTCCATTTGTAATTTTTTAGTTCTCTTATCAGGTTCAGGGATCGCTTGGTGACCTTGATCCGGGAACGTTTCAGGATATCGATGCCGGTTACTATGCTGTCAGCCCCCTTGAAGGTCGGCTTGACGTTGAATCCTTCCTGCCGGATTTCATAAATGCACTTCGGCTGGTTGTCGGCAATGATTTCGTCTGACCTTGTCACACCCACATCATGCATCCACCTGGCTATGTCCTGGTTGGTCAATCCCCGGCTATATATTAGTTCATCGGCATAAAGTTCTCCTCCCATCATTCCTGCCTTGATTAACGCTGTAGGATCGTTGGAGAAGCCAAAATCCAGCCCGTAGGTGATCCATTTGCAATCTGCTGGGAATGTGTCCACTACTTCCCAGTTCGTGAAGATAAGCCCCTGTATCTGACCTATTTCCCCTAAGCCGTAGATTCGCCAGTAGTTCTGATCAACGTTTTTGAGGTTCTCAATCTCTTTTACTTGCTCTTCCGGAAGGAATAGCATGTTATCAAGATAGGTGGAATGGATGAAGGTACAATCTGGTCTTGGAATAACGGTTTCATAAATCCAGTGCTCATCCATGGAGGGATTGTAGTCGATGAAGATTTGCCTCTCTGTTCGCAGGGAGAGTTGTATCCAGTCTTCCAGGGTGAGTTCGTTGGCTTCGTTGATGAAGAGATAGGTTCGTTTGGCTCCCCGTTTCTTCTGGGGCTGGTCCAGACTCATAAATTCAAAGAGGTTTCCGTTCAGGATATAGGTGTTCTCGGTTTTGTTGTGGTCTCGTTCGTCATACATCTCTTCACTCTTCAATATCTCAAAGAAATCCCGCATGGCTGAGGCTTTTAGTGCTGGCATGCTCTTTCTAACGATGGAGAATACTTGGTCGGTGCCTTCAAATGCCTTGACGAGGATGAGTAGCTGAAGGATGGAATAGGTTTTCCCTGACCGGCTTCCGCCTTGGTTTACGATGATCTTTGTTCTGGCATGGTAATTCTTCTCAAATACCACCGATACCCTGATAGACTTCTCCATGCTTCAGTGTTCATGGTCTATGATTGATTCCCTTTAATGACTTCAAAGGTGATCTTGGTGATCTTATCCTCGGGAGGGGAGATATCTACGTTCATCCGCTGAAGTTTCGGACGAATAAATTCCTGCAGGCTTGCCCATAGTTCAACCCGTTCCCTGGGTTTCATGTTTTCCATGTCCTCTTCCAGGGTCTCTTCCAGGAGATTCAAGACAAACTCCACTCGCTCCTTCTGCTGGGCTGTGATCTTGTTTTTGGCTCCTTTGGGTTTGCCTCCATGTCCTTTGGCAAATTGCCCTTTATTATTCCTGACTACCATAATGTTCCTTATTTTTAGGCTGTTATGATCTGATTTATCGGTAGATGAGTTTCTCGATACTGCTGATGCTGATTCCGTATTCGATGCTCAATTCCATCTTGATATCAGTGTAGGTTCTTCCTCCTTTTTCAATGGTGTTTCCATCTCTTGCCCAGTCGAAGTATAATGCTTTCACCAGCCACTTCTTTGCTGCGTTGGGGGGTAGTAATCCTAACCGGATGAGATGCTCTACATCTATTCCGTATTTCTCTCTTAAATCATTGACAACTTTTAGTGTATCTGAGCCCATTTAGCCGTTTCTTGCAAATTTACAAAATAATATAGCTGTAATCAACTATCAATCAGGCTTTTTGCCAACTTTTACGAAGCTTTTTCAACATCATATATTTATTTTTGCATTTAACTATAACTATCTGTATATGAATGTCTTTTCAACTCCTTCGGTAATCTTCAAAGTAGGTCAGCTGGATGAGCCTAATGGGATTCTCCATAAGGTGGTAGTTGCTCAGGCTGGAAAGGTCAAATCTTACTTTGAAGAGATCGATTCAGAAACTCTCTCCCAGATCGCTTCCCTTGGTAATGCGAAAGAAAATGGTGTCAAAGCCAGGTTCGGGCATCCCAATATGTGTAGTTCGACTTTCGGTACCTATATCGGGAGGTTCAGGAATTACCAGGTCGAAGGGGATGCGGTGCTGGCTGATCTCCATCTCGACGAGGTATGCAGATCTTCTCCCACGGGAAATCTCTATGATTACATTCTTAAAATGGCTAAGGATAACCCAGATATGTTCGGGGCTTCCATTGCTTTCATTCCGGATGAGCCTGCCATAGGGGATGGGGAGTATCCCCTGACTCGCATCCAGGATTTGCTGGCGACTGATCTGGTGGATGATCCTGCTGCTACGAAGTCTCTGTTTGCTGTGGATTCTTTTTCCTACCAGGCTACCCGGTTCCTGGATGAGAATCCTGCTATTCCCTGGCTTATTGCCAAGAAACCCGAAACCATCATTGAGTTCATGCTTAAATATTTCTCAAATAACAACACAATGAAAAAGGAACTATTCCAAAAACTGAAGACCCTCTTTAATCCTGCTCCCGAGGGGGTGAATGATGTAACGGTCTCTACATACAACCAAACGATTGAACAATTGGAGACTGACTACAAGCAACAGATCTCAACGCTTGAATCGGATCATCAGAAGCAACTGGCAACCTTGCAGGATCAGATTGTTACGCTCCAGGACCAGCTGAATGCTAAACCTACCACGGTTGAGGGGATTGATCCTCAACTAAAAGTATCTCACTCCGAAGAAACATTCGGCAAGCAGCTTCTCAAAGACATGCCTTCCCATTTGAAGGATAAAATCAAAAAGCCTTAACCATTCAACAATCGTCAATCTGATATGCAATCGTTACTCGTAAATCTTAAATCGTAAATCTTTCAAACATGGCAAATATATTTTCACACTCAATCAGCCCTGCCTTCACGAAACAATCTATCCGTGAGTTCTTTGTCTCTCCTTTCTTCATGGGGGAGGATATCCGTGGGGCTATCTCTGTTCGTACCGATATCAAGGGTACTGAAAAACTCAACAAGATCTCTCGTCCGAGCTTTATTACCAAACCGAAATCTTCTCCTGGTTTTACTGCTGCCGGTACATTTACACTCTCTCATCCTTCCATTACGGTTCAGCCTATGGCGATGGAGTTTGAACAGAATGGTCGGGCTTTCTGGGGTTCTATCCTGGAACAGCTTTTGGCTTCGGGCTACAAGGAGGATGATGTAGAGAAAATGAAAGAGCCTGATGTTTGGAACAAGGTTATGCTGCCAATCATAGCACAAGCCGGACAACAGGACTTGATCCGTCAGATGTTCTTCGCCAATCCTGTTCAGGAAGAACTTACTTCTGGTGTGCCCGGGGGAACGGTGGATGATGATTTCTCCGGCTATACCGGTTTCATGACACATTTTTTCAATGATGTGTATGCTGGAACGATTCCTTCTGCTCAGCATATTTCAATTGCTTCGTCGGTGTCTGCAGTCAAAGCGGAGAAGATTCTTACCTACACGGCTTCTGGGGATA
>Ga0268276_1000457_pt1 | contig 48821 bp, 46 predicted proteins | sample saktaG_4_FD_190145 | JGI IMG/M metagenome (GOLD analysis project Ga0268276, IMG submission 190145) | Saline water microbial communities from Sakinaw Lake, British Columbia, Canada - sak_2010_1_5_45m | ecosystem: Environmental > Aquatic > Non-marine Saline and Alkaline > Saline ...
ACCACTTCCGCTGGCGCCAGCGCATGGCCGAACGGATCGCCTACCACTGCGGCGGCCAACCTTGGGGCGTACGGGGCGTCTATCTGCTCGACGAGACCGAAGCCGGAGAGGTCAGCCCGGACAGCCCGATCAAGCTCATCGTCCACTTCCTGGGCAGCGCCCGACAGCGCAAGGAGCTCGAGATATGGCTCCAGGGCTGGAGCCTGTCCCTGGCCGAAATGAACTATTTCCGGACGGGCTTCCATTCCGAGGGCCTGCTCGACGTCCGCTATCTAACGGACGAGAAGATCCGCGGCGAGAAAGACGTCGCCGCGCGCATCAAGGCGCCCTCGGACAGCGTCCGGGAACTCCCCCTCGGTCCGAAATCCCAAAAATAGGGCCGCGGGACGCCACCTCTTTTTGGCTGTGACGGGGGCCATCAACCAGTCTTGGGGACATGTACCTCCGGTACGTGTCCCCTTGCTTTTTGCCGGTCGCCCTCTCAGCCCGGGTGGCGTACGTCGGCCGCTGGACGCTCCATATCCGCGCTGGGCTTGATCTTTAAGATTATGAAGCCGTCCCAGAACGATCATCGAGTAGAGATTGATAAATCGGGCCGGATCGGGGATACTCGAGCTATGAGCCCGGTGAAAAAATCGCCCATTCACAGGTTCGCCCACGAGGCCATGGCGACCGTGTTCGAGGTCTTCGTCGCAGGGAAGACCGAAAAATATGCCCGGCAGGCGGCCCGAGCGGCCTTCGACGAGGTCGACCGGCTGGAGAGGCTATTCAGCCGCTTCGACCCGTCGAGCGAAACGAGCCGGATCGGGCGCCTCCGGCCGGGCGAATCCCTGCGCATAGGGATCGAAACGGCCGAAGTTCTGGGCATCGCGGCCGCCGTCCAGGCAGAGACGAGCGGCGCCTTCGACGTCAACTACTTGGCCGGCGCTCGGGCCGCCGCGGGGAAACGCCCCGAGGCCTCCCCGCCGGCCCTCGCCAAGCTCATCCGCGTCGTCCAAACCGGCCGAGCGATCGAGGTCGTCAGGATCCCCGGCAAGGGCAGAGTCAAGGTCCCGGCCCTCGATCTCGACCTCGGAGCCGTCGGCAAGGGGTACGCCCTCGACGCGGCGCTGGCCGTCCTTCGGGAATGGGAGGCCGGGAACGTCCTCCTCCACGCCGGAACGAGCACGGCACTGGCCGCCGGCCCGGGCCCGGGAAAAGCGAAGGGGGAACGGGGTTGGCCGGTCGGCGCCAGGCCCGTCGGGGGAACGACGGCCAGCCCGGGCCGCGTCTTTCTCCGGGACCGCGCTCTGAGCGGGTCGGGGATCGCGGTCAAGGGCGAACACATCGTCGACCCGAGGACCGGCCGCCCGGCCCGGGGAGCCCGCGCCGCCTGGGCCTCCCATCCATCCGCCGCCGCGGCCGACGCACTCTCGACCGCTTTCATGGTCATGGCGGCGGACGAGAGTGCGGCCCTCTGCGGCCGCCATCCCGAGGTCTGGGCGCTCGTGATAAACCCCCGGAAAAAGTGTAGAATATTCAGTGCGGGTACGATCGCCGGAAACCGGCCCGTCCGGACAAGGAGAAAGAGATGAAGAAAACCCTGATTTGGATATCGGCCGCCGTCCTCGGCTTGGCCATCCTCGCGCCCATGGCGATATCCCAGGATCCGGGGAAAGAAGTCCTGAAGATCACCCTCCCCAAACCGATGTTTGTCGGCACGCCGAAAAACATCCGCACGGCAAACCTCGAGATGATCACCGGCAAACCGCGTGGTCCTTTCATGGTCCCCGTCGGGACGGTCCTTCTCTCCGCCGGAAAGCCCGTCACCGCGAGCGACAAGGAGCCCGTCATCGGCGAGATCGCCTTCGTCACGGACGGCAAGAAGTCCGGCGAGGACGGCTATTACGTCGAGCTCGGGCCCATGCTCCAGTGGGTCCAGATCGACCTCGGCAAGTCCCAGGAGCTGAATGCCATCCTCGCCTGGCACTACCACAGCCAGGCCCGCGTCTACCGCGACGTCGTCGTCCAGGTCTCCGACGACAAGGACTTTATCGGCGGCGTGACGACGATCTTCAACAACGACCACGACAACACCTCGGGCCTCGGCGCCGGCAGGGACAAGGAGTACATCGAAACCTTCGACGGCAAGCTCTTCGACCCCAAGGGGGTCAAGGCCCGCTACGTGCGCCTCTACAGCGGCGGCAACACCTCGAACGACATGAACCACTACGTGGAGGTCGAGGTCTACGGCCTCCCGGCCAAATGACGAATAAGGCCTTCCGGGGGCTCTTTCTCTGCGCCGTCCTCGGCGCCCTCCTCTTCCGTGTCGTCCGCCTGGACGTCCGGCCCATGCACCACGACGAGGCCAACCAGGCGGTCAAGTTCGGAGACCTCCTCGAGCGGGGCGAATACCGGTTCGACCCGAGCGACCACCATGGGCCGAGCCTCTATTACCTGACCCTGCCCATGGCCCGAGTGGCGGGCGAGAAAACCCTGGCCGGCCTCGACGAAACGACCCTCCGGCTCGTGCCGGCCTTGTTCGGGGCGGGCCTCCTCCTGCTCTTCCTTCTTTTCGCCGGAGGATTGTCACGGGAGACGATCCTGGCGGCGGCCGCTCTGGCCGCCGTCTCTCCGGCCATGACCTATTACAGCCGGTTTTATATCCAGGAGATCTTGCTTGTCTTTTTCCTGGCCGCGCTCATCGCGGCCGGATGGAGATACGCCCAGACGCGCTCCGCCTGGTGGGCCTTGGCCGCCGGCGTTTCCGCCGGCATGATGTACGCCACCAAGGAGACGAGCGTTATCCTCTTCGGCGCCCTGGCTGCGGCGCTCGGGCTCGTGCTTTTCATTGACAGGTTTGACAAGCACCGGGACGGGATCGTCCGGGTAGGCGACACGTGGGTTTGGAGGGAGGCCCGGACGAGGCCTCCGACGGCCTTTCACATCGCGCTCTTCCTTATCGCCGGCGCCGTGACCGCGGTGTTGTTCTACACCTCCTTCTTCCAAAACACCGTTGGCCTGCTCGATTCGGTCCGGGCCATCGCCGCCTCGTTCAACCGGGCCGGCCATCCCGGCTTCCACGCTCACCCCTGGTACTCCTATTTCCAGACGCTGGCCTATTCCAAGACCGCCGGCGGCCCGGTCTGGAGCGAGGCTTTTCTGCTTTTTCTCGCCGCGGTCGGGGGCATCACCGCGTTCCGACGTGACGCGGGAAAAGACGCGAGCCCTCGCTTCGTCCGCTTCGTCCTTTTCTTCACCATCATCACGGCCATCGTCTACAGCCTCATCCCTTACAAGACACCGTGGAATATCCTGCCCTTCTATTTCGGCTTTGTCGTTCTGGCCGGGAACGGCGTCGGGCTCCTCCTGCGGGTCAGCCGTTTTCGTCTCGTCAAGATCCTCATCCTGGCGGTCCTCGTCCCGGGCTTCGTCAACCTGGCGATCCAGGCCTACCGGGCCGATTTTATCGCTCACTCGGACCCGGCCAACCCATATGTTTATGCTCAGACGAGCCCGGACTTCCTCAAGCTCGTCGCCGCCGTGGAGAAGATCGCCGCCGCCTCTCCGGAAAAGAAGGACCTGTTGATCAAAGTCGTCGCTCCTCCCGACGAGACCTGGCCGCTCCCCTGGTACTTGAGGTCCTTCGGACGGGTGGGATACTGGACGAGCGCGGAGGCGGCGGGGGCCATTGGAGACGCGGCCGTGGTCATCGCTTCGGCCGCCAACGTCGAAAAAGTCGCGGCGGCGCTCGGCGACGGGTATCAGCAAGAGTTCTACGGCTTGCGTCCCGAGGTCGTCCTGTCGCTTTTCGTCCGCCGCGACCTCATGGACTTGTCAACCGGCGCCGGGCCGCGGAGATGACGGAGTCGGGCTATTTCTTCTTTAGCAGCGGGGCGTAGATGTTCATCTTGGGCGGGTCGTCGCCCATGACCCGGGCCGCCCAGAGGAACCCCCTCTCGACGATCTCGCGGGCCTCGGGGACGTTGAAGTCAGCCGCGACGTGGCCGAGCGATGTGTAGAAGACGCGCCCCTTTCCGTAGAGCTTTTTCCAGACGACGGGCATGACCTCACCCGCGATCCAGGGCGCGTGCTCGCCCGTGAACGTCGTCGTGGCCAGGACGTCGTTGCCTGGATCGACGTGCATGAAGTACTGTTCGGACTTCATGTGGAAACGCCGCTTGAGGCCCTTCATGATCGGGTCGGAAGGGTTGGTGATGTCGACGTCGTAGTCGATGATCCCGCCGGGATGGGCCACCCATTGGCCGCCGACCATGAACTGATACTCGACGTTCTGACGGTGGGCGTCGCCCAGGCCGCCGTGCCAGCCGGCCAGGCCGACCCCGCTCTTGACCGCCTCCTCGAGGTTCCGCTCCTGCTCGGGCTTGATGTCGGACATGGTGAAGATGTGGACGATGAGGTCGAGCGTCTTGAGCTTGTCGAGGTCGAGGTAGGCGTCGAGTGAATGGGAGATCTCGACCTTGAAGCCCTGGGATTCGAGCCAGGGCGCGAAGATGTCGACGCACGGCTTCGGCTCATGGCCCTCCCAGCCGCCCCAGACCAGGAGAGCGGTCCGCGGCTTCTGAGGTGCCTGACCGGTGCCCGAGCAGACGAGGAGACCGGCGATCCCCAGGATGAGGGTAGCCAAAAGAAGTCTGTTTTTCATCGTTCGTCCCCTTTTCACTCGAGCTCGCGTAGCCAGATGTTGCGATAGCGGACGGGATGGTCGTGGTCCTGGAGGGAGATCGGAAGCTTGGCGTCGTGCACTTTGTAGGGCGGCCGGGCCTTGTGGGCCGTCGGCCCCATCAGGACGGCGCACTCGTGGACGAGGATGCCATTGTGGAAGACGGTCATGCGGGCCGGAGCGAGGAGCTTGCCGTCCGTTTCGAACCGCGGCCGGTGGAAGACGATGTCATAGGTCTGCCATTCCCCCGGCGGCCGGCAGGCGTTGACCATGGGAGGGAACTGGCCGTAGATGGCCGCGGTCATGCCGTCGGCGTAGGTCGTATTACCGTAGCAGTCAAGAACCTGGACTTCGTAGAGATCCATGAGAAAGACACCGCTGTTACCGCGGTCCTGACCGGTTCCTTTGGCTGGCGACGGAGCCATCCACTCGACGTGGAGCTGGCAGTCGCCGAATCCCCGAACGGTGCGGATGCCGCCGGTCTTGGGGACGACTTCCATATATCCGTTCTCGACTTTCCACTTCGCGGGCTGGCCCTTGGCGTCCGTCCACCGGGAAAGGTCTTTTCCGTCGAAGAGGACGACCGCGTCGGCGGGCGGAAGGACGGGCGGGCCGGCCGGGCCGGGCGCCACGACCGGCGGCATGGGCCGGTTGGGGTCATGGACAGGCCACTGGTCTTGCGCGGGGACCAGGGCGGCAAGCAGGAGGACGACGACGATGGCCAGGAGGGGCTGTCCCCGCAAGCGGAACTGTCCCTCCGGATTTTTCAGGAACTCAGGTCGCATGAGTGCTCCCTTTTTTCGCTTACAGACTCCAACCGGGCCGGTATTCGAAGTGGAGCAGCTCGTTGGCCCCTGGCAGGTTGGTGAACTCCATCTTCTCGCCATCCCAGAGGAGCTTCATGTTCTTGTCCTTGAGCCGGACGGCGACGTTGGCCAGGAGCATGGTCTCGGTCAAGGGCCCCGAATAAGCGAAGTCGGTCGTCGACTTCGTGCCCTTCTTGATGGCCTCGATCCACTCCTCGCGGATCCCGGGCGAGCGGGGGATGGTCTTCTCGGGCCGCTTGTACTCCTGCATCCGGGTCTCGGGGATGAGGCGCGGATTCTCGCCGTAGGTGCTGCACATGATGAGTCCCTTGGTGCCGCGGAATAGGCACCCGCCGCCCTCGTCGCCCATCATCCGGCCGGGCTCGAGCTCGGCCGGGCGGGGAGGCATCAGGCCGCCATCCCACCAAGTCAGGGTCAGGGGGACCATCCCCTCACGGGCGGCGAACTCGTAGGACACGACCTCGGCCCGGGGGGCATAGTCTTTCGTGAATACCGTCGAGGAGGCCTGGACACTGATGGGGGACTTGAGCTTGAGGGCCCAGAAGGGTTGGTCCATGATGTGAGCCCCCATGTCGCCGAGGGCGCCCGTGCCAAAGTCCCACAGCCCGCGCCACTTGAAAGGGTGATAGGCGGGATGGTAGGGCCGGAACGGGGCCGGGCCGAGCCAGACGTCCCAATCGAGGGTCGAGGGAACCGAGGGGATCTCCTTGGGAGCGTCGACGCCCTGTGGCCAGATCGGACGGTCCGTCCAACAGTGGGCCTCGAAGACGTCGCCGATGGCGCCGTCCCAGATCCACTCGCAGATGAGGCGCGCGCCTTCCTTGGAATGGCCCTGGTTGCCCATCTGGGTGACAACCTTGGCCTCCTTGGCGGCCTTGGCCAGGAGACGGGCTTCCTTGATGGTGTGGGTCAGGGGCTTCTGGACATAGACGTGCTTGCCCAGCTTGATGGCGGCCATGGCGATGACGGCGTGGTTATGATCGGGAACCGTCACGGTGATGGCGTCGATGCCCTTTTCCTTCTCCAGCATCCGCCGGAAATCTCGGTACTTGGCCGCCTTTTCGTACATGGCCTTCTCGGAGGGCTCCAGGTCCTCGGAGCGGAGGAGGTTGGCCACCATCTCGTCGTCGACGTCGCAGAGGGCGACGATATTCTCCGTACGGACGCCGCGCGTGTCCGAAAAGCCCATGCCGCCGACGCCGACGCAGGCGATGTTGAGGGTGTCGCTCGGCGCCTTTTTCTTCTGGGTCGCCCCGACGACGTGACGGGGAACGACCATCAGGCCGGCCGCGGCCGTCGCCGACGCGCCGATGAACTTGCGGCGGCTCCAGAGCGGTTCGGCGAGTGGCGCGATTTTTTTTGTTTCGTCCATGTTCACACCTTCCTTATCGGGCAGAATTCATTGAATGCGCGGATCTGAGGATTCCGGGGACAATAGAAATTGCGGGTCGGGAGTCAGAAGGGAACGACGGGGCGGCTAATGTCCTCATGGAACCGGGGCATCCGATACCAAGAGGGCTTATATCACAAAGGCGAGACGGGGGTCAATTTTCAGGGGGGAGAAAACCCGGGCTCTCCCCCTGGAGAGGGAGAGCCCGGGCGCATAGCCTTCTTAGAACTTGTAGGTGAAGCTGAGGCTCGGGGCCACGATCGTCATGCCATGGGTTCCGGGCATAGCGTGGGCATAAACGCCCGGGGGGACCACGATATCCGTGCCCGTGCCGTATTCGAGCGAAAAGTCAATCGCGATCTGCTCGGACTTATAGCCGAAGCCGCCGGTTATCCAGCTGTACTTGAACTCGGGCAGCAGGAGATTCTGGGTATCCACGGGGCCCGGATTCGGGTCCAAGTAATAGCCGGCCCTGAGAGCCAGGCCTTTAGAAACCATGTACTCGGCGCCGAAGCGGAACTGGGTCGTGTCCTTCCACAGAAGCTGGTACGCCGCGCCCCCTGCGAGATTATCCTGCCAGTCGGCATTCTCGAAGGTGATGGGGATCGTCTGGAGTTTCTTCCAGTTTGTATATTGGACATCAGCCGTGAACGTCAGCTTATCGGTCGGCTTGATGGCGATTCCGGCAGCGAGCCACTGCGGCCAGGTGGCCGAGCGCGTACCCGTGACGGTTGTCGGCCATCCGTAGTACTCGACAATGGGGATGGTGACGTCGCCCTTAAGCTTGGCCGTGAAGGGCAGCTTGTAGGTCACGCCGAAGCTGAATTCCTTGACCGGCTTGACGAGGAGGCCGAACGTGCCGCCCAGGGCCCAGCCCTTCAAATCCTCCGAATACTGCCCGATGTCCTGGACAGGCTGGCACATCTTGAGCATGCCGTAGTTGATGTCCAGCGTCGCGCCGAGCATGATCTTCTCCGAGAGTTTCACCGCGATCGAGGGAGAGATCGTGAAGATGCCCAGCTTGCTGTTCCAATCGTAGAGCCCCCCGACAAGGGGAGCCAGGTCCTCTCCGTCCCAAGTGGCGCCCGCGCCGGATGGAGCATTGACGTAGACGCCCACGACGATCTTGTCCCCGATCGGCTGGAAATAGCCGAGCGCCGGGATCAGATAATGCTTGAAGGTCGACTTGGCATCGATCCCCGCCAGATCGAACTGATAGGTCCCGAAGGGCATGATGTCCGATCCGTAGAGGGAGAAGCTGGCCGTGGTCATCTGGGCCAGTCCGGCCGGGTTCCAATACGCGGCGCTGAAGTCGTCGGCCAGGCCGACGAAGGCGCCACCCATGGCGTTGGCTTTGGAGCCGTTGCCGTTCAGGTTGAGGCCGTTGGCGAAAAGGCCCGTCGTCAGGCCCGCCGCCAAGATGACGGCCAAAGACAGTCGTACGAGTGTTTTCATTTGACCTCCTATTAATCGCAAGATTTTACAATAACTCTTTGAGAAAATCCATAGGGAAGCCAATATATTAATATATCGTTATTGATATCAACAAGATACATATTTCCAAAAAGTAGGGATTGGGGCCTGTTTACCCGGCGAAACTGCTCGAACGGCCTTTGTAATCCCGGCCGAAACCGGTTATCATGAAAAACCATGAAGAGGCCATCCGAAATCGCGTCCATCGAGAGCCTTCTCCTCAAGCACCCCCGCGAGGCCTGGCTCGATCAAGGCAACATCGGGAAACAATGGAAAGCCCTGGGCTATACCGAGGAACCGGATCTCGCGAAAGCCGTCGCCGAATACGATCGTTTTGTCGATATCTTGCGCGGCATCGTGGCCGACGTCCATTTTCTCCCCGCGGACGCCCGGACCGGGCTCGATTCGATCTACGTCCGCGACGCCGCCTGTGTCGCCGGACGCGGCGTCATCCTCTGCCGGATGGGAAAGCCGCTCCGCGCGGGAGAGCCCGGCGCGATCGGCGACTTTTGCGCTAAGGCCGGCTGGCCGGTCATCGGAGAGATCCGCGAGCCGGGCACCCTCGAAGGAGGCGACGTCGCATGGCTCGACGAGAAGACGGCGGCCGTCGGCCACGGCTACAGGACCAACGCCGAGGGCATCCGTCAGTTCCGGGACCTTGTGGCCAAAGAGGGCCGCGAGGTCATCGAGGTGCCCCTCCCCCATTGGGATGGGCCGGGGGACGTCCTTCACCTGATGTCGATGCTCAGCCCGGTCGACAAGGGAAAATTCCTGGTTTATTCCCGTCTCCTGCCCGTGCCCTTCCGCCGGCGCCTGCTCGAGATGGGCTTCGCGCTCCTCGAGGTCCCGGACGAAGAATATGCGACCATGGCTACGAACGTCTTGGCCGTGGCCCCGGGGAAGTGCATCGCCCTGGATGGCAATCCGCGGACCATCGATATTCTGACGAAGGCCGGCATCGATATCCTGACCTACGAGGGGACTGAGATCTCGCGCAAGGGCGCCGGCGGCCCGACCTGCCTGACCCGCCCCCTTCTCCGCTCTGCCTGACACTTCCTCTCCTCCCAAGGGCGAGGGGATCATCCGAGTGAGCATAAGCGGTGATTTAGCCGGGCAGCGTGCCGGACGAGGGCAGTTTCAGGAGAAACCGCCAAAACGTGTTTGAGCTTGACGTAGCGTACGTCAAGCGAGTTGTTTTGGCGCCGAGGCCGGCGCACTGACCGGGGTGAAAAATCACCGCAGCGAACGAGGATGATCCCCGAGCCCGAAATTGACTAATTTGGCAGAGAATCCTATACTGAGGGGCTGAAATCCTTCCGAAGGACGTGACCATGGACCTCTTCGAAAAGTGCATCGGCTTTTACTCCGACCCCAAGGTCGCCCAGAAATACGGCTACCCCCTCAATCCCAAGACCGCCCAAGCCATGGGCATGTTCCCCTATTTCATCCCCATCGAACATCCCGAGGGGACCGAAGTCTACATCCAGGGCAAGAAGTTCATCATGATCGGCTCGAACAACTACTGCGGGCTGACCGACCACCCGAAAGTCAAGGAAGCCGCCATCGAGGCCATCCGAAAGTACGGCACGAGCTGCACCGGGTCGCGCTTCCTCAACGGGACGCTCGACCTCCATCTCGAGCTCGAGGAGCGCCTGGCCAAGTTCGTCGGCATGGAGGCGGCCCTGGTTTTCAGCACGGGCTTCCAGGTCAACCTCGGCACGATCCCCGCCGTCATGGACCGCGACGACATCATCATCACCGACCAGGAGGACCACGCCAGCATCATCGACGGCGTCCGGATGGCCAAGGTCTTGAAAAACGTCCAGACCCGCTATTACAAGCACAACAACATGGCCGACCTGGAAAAGATCATGAGATCCCTGCCGCCCGGGCCGGCGAAACTCGTCATCGTCGACGGCGTCTTCAGCATGGGCGGCGACATCGCCAAGCTGCCCGAGATCATCCCCATCTGCAAGAAATATGGCGCCCGGCTCATGGTCGACGACGCCCACTCCCTGGGGGTCCTCGGCGGCGGCCGGGGCACCGGGCCTCACTTCGGCTGCCAAAAGGACGTCGACCTGGTCATGGGCACGTTCAGCAAGTCCCTGGCCTCGGTCGGCGGTTTCATCGCCGGACCCAAGGAGGTCGTCCACTGGATCCAGATGTTCGCCCGACCGTTCATCTTCAGCGCCAGCCTGCCCCCGTCCAACGTGGCCACGGTCATCGCCTGCCTGGATATCCTGGAGAACGAGCCGGAGCGCGTCGAGCGGGTCAACACGATCGGCCAACGCGTGAGGACCGAGCTCAAGGCCATGGGCTACAACATCGGCGAGACCGAAACGCCCATCATCCCCATCATCATCGGCGACATGATGAAGACGATCCAGGCCTGGAAGGTCTTCTATGAAGCCGGGATCTACACCAACGTGGCCCTGCCCCCGGCCGTCCCGCCCGAGCTGGCCCTTCTCCGCACGAGCTACATGGCCACCCACACCGACGGGCAGATCGACCGGGTCCTCGAAGTTTTCCGGAAAGTGAAAGACCTCGTTCACATCGGGGCCTGACTGGAGATCTCCCCATGGCCGATGGGCACTTTTGGAACGTCCGGGCCAGGAATTACGACAAGCTTTTTTGGACGAAGGACGCGGGGTACATCAAGAAGATCATCGAGGCGTCCGGGTTCTCGAAGAACGATCTCGTCCTGGACATCGGCACGGGAACGGGCGCCATGGCCCGCTCGATCCGCCCGCACGTCCGGCACGTCGTCGGGATGGACTTCTCCGATTCGATGCTCAAGAAGGGCACGTGGGAAGGCATCTCCATGGTGAAATGGGACATTACCGACAGCCTGTTCCACAACCGGCTGTTCGACAAGATCGTCGGGCGCATGGTCTTCCATCACATCCTGGACAACCTCGACCGGGCGTTTCTGCGTTGCTACGACCAGCTCAAGAGCAAGGGCAAACTGATCATCGCCGAAGGGATCCCGCCGAGCGAGGATCAGGCCGTCATCGACTGGTACACGGAAATGTTCAAGCACAAGGAAGCCCGTAGGACCTTCACGAAAGGCCTCCTTGTGCACTATTTCGTCAAGAACGGCTTCCAGGACGTCAAGGTCTATAAATACAAGATGAAGCGTTTCAACATCAACAACTGGCTCGTCAACTCCGGGCTCGACAAGGCGAAGCAGAAACTCATCCTGAACATGCATCTCACCGCCGGCCGGAAGGTCAAGGCGGCCTACAACATGAAGGTCGAGGACGGGGTGTGCCTGGTCGACACGGATAACCTGATCATCGTCGGCAAGAAAGAATAGCGTCGCGGACCGCGGCCGCCTCGCCCGGATATCAAAGGCGATTCCGGCTCTTCTGGCACTTGCCCATTTTTCCCCTGTTGGGGCGTTATCACCTTGAAAATCAATGTTTTCTGACCGTCTTTCGTTTAGGCACCTTTCGTCCATTTTTAGCGGATTTTAGCAATTTCTGTTACACCGGCGTTACACGGGGATTCATCTACTTTCCGCCGCCGGCCCGGACCCAGGCGCATTAATCATTACTCTGAGGAAGGCAGCCATAATCTCCTTACTGGCCACTGATGTTCGCATGTATGAAAGCACGACGCTCACTGGGGGAGATGCTCATGCCGCGAAGACGGCGCATACATGCATCTGATGAAACGGGCTAAGAGCCCTGGGCGGAACTTGATCCTTTTTATGGGAGGAGGAGAGAAGAGGCCGCGGTCCTGTGACGCGGTGCCCGACTGAGAGACGGGAACTGCCGGAGGCAGGCGGCAGGAGGCCGATTTATGCGCTTCCTTAAAACCCATAACAGGCTAGCTGCTCTGGCCATCGGTACCTCGACCCCTAGCCCTATCTCCCAGGGGAAAATTTATTTATTTTTTTCTGCGCGAGGATTTTTGCCGTTCAGACGTGTCTTTAGTCAATAGTGAGGAGCGTATGCCGGTACAACTCCAAGTTTGAAAAGCGGAAAAATTGCACGCCAAAACCCAGGGGAACCTGCCATATGGGGTTATTTTGTTTTTTCCGGAGGAAAACACCTTCGAGCACGGATTGGCAAATCAAGGCTTATGAGAGCCTGAAATAGCAATAGGCGCTGCTCAATGAATGCATGCGGCTGCCAGCCTTGTAGGGCGGCAACGGGGAGGTGGGCCATGAATGTCTGATTCCTCCGGGAAACCAAGGGCTCTTTAGGAAAGTAGATGATCTTACTTTCAAGGAGGAAAAAAGTGAAAACGCACAAGGGATTGTTATTTGTATTGGCCATTCTCATGGTGGCGGGTTTTTTAGGATTCCGGGCTTCCGAGGCGAATCAGCAGGAAGTAATCTCAGCAATAGAAGATATCGCCTCCTATGCTCCTGATGAGGTTTTGGTCAAGCTTAAGGCTACAACTCCAGACACTTCTATCATCAAAGCCATCGATGACGTTCAAGCGAGCGTAGTTACTCGAGATAAGAATATTGTTACTTCTGGCTTATGGGCTATTAATAAGGAGGTGAACGGGTCATTTTATGGGGATCCGTTTCTCTTCCGCATTCGGGTTGCGCCGTCGTTGGGATCGGAGAAAGCAATCCAATATTTACTAGCCAGCCCTGATATTGAATATTCAGAGAAGAATTATCGAGGTAGATTATTGACTGACTACTACCCATATCAGTGGGCACTAAACAACACTGGCAGCCTCGGCGGAACTGTTGATGCAGATATCGATGCTCCCGAAGCTTGGAGCGTCTTTACGGGGAGCTCAGATATGGTAATCGCGATTATAGATTCGGGAATGGCTTTTTATCACGACGACCTCGAGCCAACCGCATGGTTCAACTTGGGAGAAACGGGTGACGGCAAAGAAACAGACAATATCGACAATGACGGAAATGGCAAAGTCGATGATTGGCTAGGATGGGATTTCTTTAATGAAGACAATAATCCCACCGATGATTATGGTCATGGGACGCATGTCGCAGGGATTATAGGAGCAGAGGGGAGTACTAACGAAGGCATAAAGGGGGTATGCTGGAATTCTAAGCTTATGGTTTTGAAAATCGCTAATTATGAAGGTGACGTATACGTTTCTGATGCGGTTGCCGCCATTGATTATGCCAGGCTAAATGGCGCCAAAGTGATTAACGCAAGTTGGGGTTTCCCGTACACTCTTTCGCTGTATCAGGCAATAGAAAGGGCGATGGCCAGCGGAGTATTAGTTGTAGCAGCGGCGGGAAATGATAGCAGGAACATTGATCAATATCATTATTTTTACCCTGCTGGGTACAACCTGGACAATATTATTTGCGTTGCGGCAACTGACTACGGCGACCAACTGTCCTCCTTTTCAAATTATGGACACTACTATGTGCACTTGGGCGCACCAGGGGGAACCAATACCTCACAGTCCGTATACAATATTATAAGTTCAATAACCGGCGGTGGCTATTGGTACATGCGCGGAACTTCGATGGCCGCCCCGCACGTTTCAGGGGCCGCAGCACTTGTTTTAGGACAAAGACCCGCCATCGATTGGCTACAGGCTAGGACGATAATATTAAAGAGTGTTGATAGCCTAGCCTCACTAAGTGGAAAAACGCGCACTGGAGGCAGGCTGAATCTCTACAGCATGATAACTGCCCAAACTCCCGTGCTACCCGACGGTGCCCCGACGAATCTTCAATATGCGGTTTACGAAAACGGTGACTTTTTTGATATTCAACTAACATGGACCGATAACTCGAGCAACGAAGCCGGGTTCACCGTTTATATGAAGTCGGGCGGTGGCTACACGTCCGCAGGTAGTGTGGGCTCAAATACTACTACCTTCTGGCTTTATGAGGCTCCAGAAGGAGCCTGGGAATTTTTCATCCGAGCTTATACTTCTTATTCTCCGAGCGGCGGTGAATCGGTCAGATCAAACATAGTCAGCATGATGCTCGGTAAATAATTCTTATTCCTTGTATTTCTTTGACATTGAAATGCCAAGATGTCTATGATCAATGGGTCGCCTGGGCTTCTGATCAACGATAAAGAGGAGTGAAACATGAAGAAGCTCTTTAGGAATGCGATAATATCCATTCTGTTCTTGCTCTGCGGTACAGCTCTAGCAGAAGATGAATTACCGAAAGTGAGGGCATTCAGCCTGGTTGTTCGCGGCGGCTTCGGATTGATCGCAGTTGGCGATCTGAACACGACCCTCGGTTCGTTCAATTCCATGTATGACACCATTAGGGAGGGTAATCCGGATTGCTGCAGTGGAAAAATCCGAAAGGTCCCCCCCAGTTACTTAGATGGGGAAGTTGAGCTCCAATGGGCCGTAGGCAGATTCAGCCTTGGGATCGCCGTATCAGCCCCGACCCGTCACCATCGAAAGAGCAATTTGGTCTATATCATCGACGACTATGCCGGGATTCAGACCAATGACTATACCTTTGATCCTGAAGTCCGTGCATCAGCGCCGGTCAAATTTAACCTTTATTACTCCCCCCGACTTTCTCCGGTGCTCAGCTTACTCATAAATGGCGGCCTTGGCTATTATCAAGCCAGGCTGACATATGACAAACAAATGCATGGCCAGACTGTAATTGGGGGCACGTATGACGAAGGAAGGCTTATCAACTGTTCCGGAAATAGTTTAGGCTTTCATCTCGGCGTTGGGCTGGAATATCGGCTGAATCATAGATTCTCTTTGCTGTTCGATAGCCAATGGCGACTTTGCAAGATAAGAAGTCTTCAGGGTGATGTGCTTGCCACGGCCTATGCAGACGGCTTTGAGGTTTATCGCATATCGGACGAAGGATATTTATATCATGCAAACGTGGATGATTTCACCACGGGCCTTCGATACGCGCGGCTGACCGTTGCTGCTACCCCTCCCGAAGGAGGGATCGGTTTCCCGACCGATATCAGGAAGGCTTTCATTGACCTAAGCGGTGTTACGTTTCGGATCGGATTGAAGATCAAATTATTCTAGGCACCGTAGGGTTGTATATGAGGCGCCTGGGCTCGGGCCGGCGGCCACAAGCGCCCGGACTTAGATATAATGCGCAATTGGCACGTTCCTGCGCAGCCGGCATTTGCGTTTCCCTTTATATGCACAGATAGCCTCGAATGGAAGAGACTCTCGACCACAGATGAAAGTATCCTATTTGACAGGCTAAGATTAGTCTCCCTTTGTGTTCTCGATGATAATTCGAGCATCAAAGAGAAGGTATCAAGCTGGGTTATGCAGCAGGCAATTCGACTGCCTAGAATCTCTTCATAGTGCGAGTCGCCGACCGCGCTAAGAGCCATGGCACCCTAGACGGACTGGGACACTCGATATTTGTTATCACTCAGCGTTATACTCATGCCCGATATGACCGTAGCGCTCAAGCGGTGGAGGCTCTGGACATCAAGAGCCCGCAGGTTTGTTACAGCGGCGTTACACGGACAAGGGGCCGTTCCAGGGCCGTCCAAGAAAGCCATGCAGAATCAATCAATTAGCTCGTATGGGAGGGTCAAGGTCCCAGTGGGCCTTTCGGACTTCAAATCCGTTAACATTTTGGCCCGGGCCCGGGTATAACCATGCGGATGAGCGAAACGGAGAAGGAGCTTGTGGCGATGGTTCTATCCGGCCGTACCGAGGCGTTCGAACCGCTGGTCACCCCCTACCGGCGGCCGCTTCTCGCCCTGGCCTACCGGCTGACCCGAAACCGCGAGGAGGCTCTGGAAGTCGCTCAGGAAGCGCTCCTGCGGGCTTTCCGGTCCCTGGCCCGATACGACGTCTCCCGGAGCTTCAAGAACTGGCTTTTCCAGATCGCGGCCAACGAGGCCCGGGACAGGTTCAGGAAGAGGACGCGCGAGAAGGTGGCCCTCGAAAGTGCGGCCCGGGAGAAGCCGTCGTCCGCCGGCCCGGAGGCCGGCCGGGAGCGCCGGGAGATCCGCTCTGACATCCTGGAATGCCTCGCCGTGCTCAGCCCGCGCGAGCGGGAGGTCTTCGTCATGAGGGACTTCGAGGAGCTATCCATCAAGGAAACGGCCCGCGCGCTGGGCTGTTCAAGCATCTCGGTACGCGTCAACCTGTCCTCGGCCCGGCGCAAACTGCGGGAAGCGATCAGGGACAATTTTCCCCATCTGGAGGAAACCCGATGAATTGCCGAAAAGTGATGAAGCTCATGCCCCTCTGCGCCGGCAATGACCTCCGGCCGCGGCTCATGACGGCTGTCCGGGCCCATGTCGATTCGTGCCCGGCCTGCCGGAAAGAACTCGCGGAATACCGGGAGTCGTTGTCGCGGCTCAAGGCGGCGGCGAAGGCCGAGAGCGTTCCCGACTGGAGCGAGGCCGAATGGCGGGCCCTCGCGGCCCGTTTCAAGCCGGCGGCTCCCCCGACAAAGCGGCCCGGGTTCCTCGCCCAACCACGATGGGCCACCGCCTCGGTCTTGGGCGCGTTTCTAGGCCTGGCCGTACTGACCATGCTCTTCAAGGACGGGAACTTGGGGCCGCTGGAGATTTCCGCCGAAGCCGAACCTTCCGTTGTTTCGCTCACCCTGGTGTCGCAGGAAACCGGACTTCAAGTCGTCTGGTTCCTCGACAAGAATTTCGAATGGATAGGAGACAAAAATTGAAAAAAGGAATTCTAGCTCTTTTAGTCCTGGCTTTTTCTTTGGCCATCGTCCTCCCGGCCGGCGCCGGGGACGGGACGCAAGATCAGAAGGCCGAGACGAAAGTCCTGCGCAAGGAAATCGTCCGGCTCAAGTACGTCCGGGCCCAGGAGATTGCGTCCCTCCTCTACAGCTATCGCGGCCGCGAGGGGAGCATCCAGTTCAACAACAACCTCCCCGCTATCCTGTCAGTCAGCGACACGCCCGAGAACGTCGAGAAGATCCTGGCGGCCATCCGAGAGATCGACACTAAGCCGGCCGACATCCTCTATACGGTTCAGCTCGTCCTCGGCTCGGAGACCGACGCCGCGACCGACGCCGAGCTCCAAAGCGATCCCATCATCAAGGAACTCCGCAAGCTCCTCCGTTACAAGGGCTACACGCTCCTCGACTCCTCATTCGTCAGGGTCATCAACAGGGAGCGGGCGTCGGTCGTCCTCGGTCCGAAGGGCGAATTCGTGTTCGCGCTCCAGCCGGACGTAGCTGGCGACTCGAAGGTTCCGGTCATCAAAACCGAGGTCCGGCTGCGTCAGATCACGCAGCAAAAGGCGCCCGAGAGCAAGGAGGGAACCGCTCAGGCTGTCCCCAACGTTACAACCCTCATCGAGAGCACTCTCAATATCAAGTCCGGCGACCGCACGGTCGTGGGTGTCTCCAAGCTCGACGGCAGCGGTATGGGCCTGATCCTCATTATCTCCGGCAAGATCGTCGACTGAGCCTCGCTGCATGAAGAGAGGCCGCCCCTCAGGGCGGCCTCTCTTTTTTCTGGGGGCATCCTGGTCAGCTTTCCGAGAAAAGCCTAATCTCGCGCTTTTGGGGCTAAAAACGCCTAAATCAGCCCGTTTCGAAGCCCTCTTTTAGTGCCAACTCACTCTATCTATTTGACTTACTGTGGCCCGACCCCCTGCTCCTAAATGAGAGCGGGCTCTTGGTTCATGCCTATATATTAATAGGTTGCGTCAGCCAGGGGAGATCACGCGCCCAAAATTGGCGAAGTCCATCGTGAGGCGGCGATGGATGTCACCACGACGACCCCCGTAGCGGAGGGGCGGCAGGGAGCGGATTCTGAGAAGCGACCGACAGAAGTGCGGCGGAGCGGCCCGGAGCCGCACTTCTGGGAAGTCTCTGGATAAATCCACTCTTCCAAGATATCTATCAGAATTGAGGCTTCGGGTACTCAGCCTCAATTCTGCGGGTCGCTCACTGAAGCTCGCTTCCCGCCGGTCCCCGGGGGGCCGGGGGGCTAGTGGGGATATCCTTCGCCAAGCCGAATAGGGGACTTCGCCAAAATGGGAAGGAGAACCTTTATATTGCCTCCCGGTTTCTGGTAGAATTCTTTTTAAGCAAATGATCCGCCGAAAGGAGGTCCCATGAGAAAGTCCGCCCTTCCGCTGGCGCTGGTTTTCGCCGTCGTCTTCTTGCTCGGTCTGACCGCGGCCCAGGCGCCCAAGGCGGGAGACGCCGCTCTCGGGACGCGCAAGTACGCCGATTACCAGACCCCGCAGTTCTGCGGCACGGCCTGCCACACCGACATCTACCGGCAATGGCAGCAAGCCATGATGTCCCAGGCCTATACGCACCACTGGGACGAGATCGAGTATTTCAAGCTGGCCATCCCCCAAGCCGAGAAGGACAGTTTCGTGGCCGGGGTCAAGGCCGGCTGCAACGGTTGTCATGCCCCGATCGCCTTCCTGGCCGGCGACGTTCCGCCGCCGCTCCCCGCCAAGGGCAGCCGGGCCAACGAATCCGTCTCCTGTGAAGTCTGCCATACCGTGACGGGCTTCGCCGGCGACACGCCTTACAACTTCAACTGGATCTCGGAGCCGGGGAAGAACAAGTACGGCCCGCGCGAGGGCCACAACTCCCCCGAGCACAACATGGTCAAGTCGGAGTTCCTGGGAACGGCCGATTTCTGCGGCACCTGCCACAACGAGATGAGCCCCTATGGCGTCTGGGTCAAGTCCACCCACCTCGAGTGGAAGGACGGCCCCTACGCCAGGCAGGGCGTCAAGTGCCACGACTGCCACATGACCTACGCCCCCGCAAAGACGGCGGCCATGGGCAACGCCTATCCCGACGCCCGCCAGCATCTCTTCCACGGCGCCCACGATCCGGGCAAGATCCGCGGCACGATCGAGCTCCGCATCCATCCCGACATCCGCGAGGCCGTCCCCGGCGACGCCGTCAAGTTCACGGTCGCCCTCTTCAACCAGAAGACGGGCCACAAATTCCCCACCGGCTCCGTCGAGGACCGCATCGTCTGGATGCACGTCGAGGCCGTCGATTCCAAGGGCACGGTCTACCACCTGCCCGTGGACAAGAAGGGTTTCGCCGGCGAGGAGTATACGATCGGCGCCGACGTCCTGGCTTACCAGGACATGGGCATCGCCTTGAACGACCCCGCCTTCAAGGGCGTTCAGCGCGACGGAATCCCGGCCGGCGACCGCATCTTCCGCATGGCCTATTTCGACCCCCAGGGCCGGATGACGATCCAGCAATGGAACACGAAATCCCTGGGAACGGACTACCGGATCGGTCCGCGCGAAACGAAGCTCGAGACCTGCACCTTCCGTCTCCCCGACAGCGTCGCCCTCGGCGACCTGACGGTCACGGCCGTGCTCAACTACCAGAAACTCGTCAAGCCGGTCGCCGATTTCCTGGGCGTCCCGGCCGACGAGGCCGAAGTCATCGAAGTCAACCGGCATTCGACGACGGTCAAGATCGTCGACTGACGGCGCTTGAGAAAGGAGACCCGACCATGAAGAACATCCTCCGGACGGTATTCGCCGTCATCTTGCTCGCGGCCGTCTCCGTCGGGAGCCTCCAGGCCATACCCGCGTTCGCCCGCAAGTACAGCCTGAGCTGCAAGACCTGCCACGCGCCGTTCCCCAAACTCAAGCCCTACGGCGATGAGTTCGCCGCGAACGGTTTCGTCATCAAGGACAAGGACACGCCGCGCTATTTCATCGACACCGGCGACAGCGCGCTAGCCCTTCTCCGGGAACTCCCGATCGCCATCCGCCTCGAAGGGTTCCTGGCCTATAACAACGCCAACGCACGTCAAATCGACTTCCTCTCGCCCTACATCTTGAAGTTCCTGTCCGGCGGGGCCATCGCCAAGAATATCTCCTATTATTTCTATTTCTTCTTCAGCGAGCGGGGCGAGATCGCCGGGATCGAGGACGCCTTTGTCATGTTCAACGACCTCTTCGGCTCCGACCTCGACCTCTACGCCGGCCAGTTCCAGATCTCCGACCCGCTCTTCAAGCGGGAGATCCGCCTGCCCTTCGAGGACTACCAGATCTACCGGGCGACGCCGGGCGACTCCCGTATCAACCTGACCTACGACCGCGGCGTCATGCTCACCTACGGCTTTCCCACCGGCACGGACGTCACCCTCGAGGTCCTCAACGGCACGGGCATCGGCGAGGCCAACGTCTTCCGGAACTTCGACGACGACCCGTATAAGAACGTCATGCTCCGCGTCTCTCAGAAAGTGACCCCGGCCTTCCGGCTGGGCGCTTTCGGCTACCTGGGAAAGGAGCGGCCCGAGGAATTCACGAACTCGGTCTGGATGGCCGGCGGCGACGCGACGATATCCGTCAAGCCGCTCGAGTTCAACCTGCAGTACGTCGAGCGCCATGACAGCAATCCCTATTTCGCCGACCTCCTGCCGCTCGAGAAGGTCATGACACGGGGGGCGTTCGCCGAACTCATCTACATGCCCAAGGGGGACGACAGCCGCTGGTACGGTGCCGGGCTCTTCAACTGGGTGGACTCCGACCAGCGGGACCTCAGATACACCTCCGCGACCGTCCACTACGGGTATCTGCTGCGGCGGAACATGCGTCTGACGGTCGAGACGACCTACGTGTTCCAGGGACTTTACGAAAAACACCTCAGGCTGGGAACGGGGCTTATCGTCGGTTTCTAGGAGGGTTCCTCGGCCTCAGGCGGCGGGAGAGCTCTTGAGGCTCTCGAACCGGGCCGCGATGTTCCGGTAGCCCGGGTTCCAGTCGTAGATTTGCTTGAAAAGGGAGATGGCCTGCTCCCGGTTGCCGGATTCTTCGTGGATCTCCGCGAGTTCGTAGATGAGCGCGTAATACTGATCGGTGCCCTGCTTGGCCGCGGCCAGGGCCATCTTCAGCCATTTCTCCGCCTCGTCGTGATTCCGCTTCTGCCTGTAGCACTGACTGATCAGACTGTAGCTGTCGATAACGAGTCCCTTATCCTTGGCGGCCTGGGTGAGCTCCTCGACGGCCTCTCCGGTGAGGCCCTGCCCCATGAAGGCCAGGCCGAGCTGATAGTGGGTCTCGGCAGCGTCCCCTTCCACCTTATTCCGGAGGTCCTTCCGGAATTCGGCGACGATCCCGGAAAGCTCCCGCTCGTACTGGGTCGCGTCCCCTTGGAGCTGTTGGGCGCGCGAGGCGGCGAGGAAACGGAGCTCTTCGGCCGCCAACGCCTTGAGGTCGTAATATTTTTTCTGGCCGTTTTCGGAGCTGACGAAGGGGAGGATGTCCGTTTCGGCGAAGATGTCGGCCGTGCTGACCTTGTCCCCTTCGAGGACCTCATCCGCGAACGGGCTCGCGGTCTTCTTCCGGTCCTCGGTCTTCCTGTCTTCGACCTTCCTGTCTTCGGCCTTCTTTTCCGCGGTCTTTCCCTTGAACTCGGCTTCGAGGACGCTGGTCTTCTCGACGCGCCGCCGGATCTCCTCTTCGTCCATGTGGGTCCGGACTTCGTCGAGGACGGCGATCTTCCTCTGGATCTGGGGCGCCTCAGGAAAACGGAACCGGAGGTTTTCGAGGAGCCGACGGGAGATCCGGACGAGGCCCTGCTGCATGTAGAGGTCCGCCTGGGCCATGCCCTCCTGGATCGCCTCGCGGTCCTTTTCCAAAAGCTCCGGCGTTTCCTCGCGGGCCTCCTCCGCGGGCAGGCCTTTCTCGAGACGGAGGGCATGCGCTTCCCGAACGAGATCGGCGTCGTCGGGCCTGAGCTCCAGGAGTTCCGAGTAAATGGCGACCATCCGGCCCTTGTCCCCCTGCTTCCGGAGCTCGTCCAGGATGGCCCGGTCCACGACCTCGAGCTTCTTCATTTCCTTGTTCGTCCGGTAGATCAAGGCCAGGCGCTCCAGGGCGGGCAAGTGGGGCTTCTGGCTCTCCAGGATGAGGCCCAGGAGGCCGATGGCCTTCTCGTCCCGGTGCTTCTTGACGAGATTGTTGATCAGTGGCTCGAAGAGCTCGTAGGCCTGATCGAGTTTGTCCTTGAGGATCTGGATGCGGCCGAGCTTGATCCGGGCGTTGACGTTGAGAGGATGGCCGGTCACGATCTCGGAGAAAATCTCCTCCGCTTTCTTGGTGTCCCCGGCTTCGAAGTGTATATTGCCGAGGAGGTTGAGGAACTGGACGTTGTCGGGAGTCGATTCGAGCTGCTTTTCGAGAAGATCGATGGCCTTGCCGGTCTGTTTCTGACGCTTGTAGACCTCGACCAGGTTGACCACGCTCTTGTTGTCTCCCGGCCTCAGCGCCAGGGCCTCGAAGAGAACCTCCACCGCGGCCTCGAACTGCTCGTGTTCCGCTTGGATCTCGGCGATATCGTTCAGCCGCTCCAGGGCGGCGTCGATGTTGCCGGCGTCTCTGTACAGGCCGGAAAGAGCTTTCCGCGCCTCGAGGTCCTCCCGGTCCAGCTTGATGACCTTCTCGAAGACGGCCATGGCGTCCGGGACCTTCTTCGCCTCGACGAGGCGGGCGGCGACGGCCATGAACGCGTTCTTGGCGTCGGCCTGGAAACCCTGCTGGCTGAAAAGGTCGCCGAGCTTGAGGGCGTAATCCGCGTTTTCGGGATTGAGCTTGTGGATCTTTTTGTAGATGGCCAGCGCCTGGGAGAACAGGCCCCGCCGCTCGTATTCCTCGGCGACTTTAAGAAAAAACTCGACGGCCCGGTCGTTATGGCCGAGCCGGATGTAGAGGTCGCCGATGATGTTGAGGGTTCCGACGTCCTGGGGATCGGTGAGCGCGAGCTTCTCGTACTCGGCGATGGCGTCCTTGACCCGGCCGGCCCGGACATGCTTCTCGGCCTGCTCGATAACCCTGACCCGGTCGCTGCGCGCGCTCATGACGTTCCGTCCTTATCCGAGCTTGAAGGAAGTCCGGTGGAGCCCGGTCGATCCCTTGTCCTTCAGCGACCGGATGTGCTCCTCGGTCCCATAGCCCTTGTTCCTGTCCAATCCGTAGCCTTCATAGAGGCCGGCAAAAACCCGCATCAGGCCGTCCCGAAAGACTTTGGCCACGATGGAGGCCGCAGCGATCGACCGGCTCTTCCGGTCCCCGTGCGGGATGCCCATCTGGCGGTACTTTACCTCTTTTATCGGGAACCCGTCAACAAGGAGCATATCGGGAGCGCTGGGCAGGCTCTCGACCGCCCGGGCCATGGCTAAATGCGTCGCCCGGAGGATGTTCAGGGAGTCGATTTCGGCCGCAGAGGCCAGACCGATCCCCACGCCCGAAGCCTCACGGATGATGGCGGCCGCGAGTTCCTCGCGCCGGGCAGGGGATAGGAGTTTCGAGTCGTCGATGGCGCCGGCCCATGACGGGGGGCGCCGCTGAAGCCAGTCCAGGGGGAGGATGACGGCGGCGGCGGCGACCGGGCCGAAGAGCGAGCCGCGGCCGACCTCGTCGACCCCGGCGACGATCCGGTAGCCGCCCCGGAAGAGCTTCTTCTCGAGCCTGAGGGTGGCCACGGCCCCCGACGTTACCCCTGGTCCTCTTTGAGCCGGGCGGCCTTGCCCTTGAGGCCGCGGAGATAGTACAGCTTGGCCCTGCGGACATCGGCCTTGCGGACGACCTCGATCTTGCGGATCATCTTGGAGTGCCGGGGAAAGACGCGCTCAACGCCGACGCCGAAAGAGACCTTACGGACCGTGAAGGAGGCCTTCATGCCGGCGCCGCGTTTGCCGATGACGTCCCCCCGGAAGATCTGGGTGCGTTCCTTGTCGCCTTCCCGGATGATGACGTGGACCTTGACGGTGTCGCCGACGTTGAAGGCATCGAGGTCCTTCCTTAATTGCTTATCCTCAACCATGTCGACCAGGTTCATTCGCTCTTCCTTTCGTTCGGAATTTCCTCCAGAAGACGCCGGTCTTCCGGGGCAAGTGTATTATGTGTGACTAGGTCCGGCCGCTGCCGAACCGTTTTTTCAAGGGCCTTTTTCCGCCGCCAACGCTCGATCTTCTTGTGGTCGCCCGAAAACAGGACCTGGGGGACCTTCAGTCCCCGGAATTCCCGCGGCCTCGTGTATTGGGGGAAATCGAGGATCCCTTCGGCGAAGGAATCGTTCGCGACCGACCCTTCCTTGCCCACGACACCCGGAACGAAACGGGCCGCCGCATCGACGACGACAGCCGCGGCCAGCTCTCCTCCCGACAGGACGTAATCGCCGATCGAGATCTCCCCGTCGGCCAGGTGCTCGACGACCCGCTCATCCACGCCTTCGTATCGTCCGCAGATGAGGATGACCTGAGCGTAGGAGGCCAGCTCACGGGCCAGCGCGGCGTCCAGGGGCCGGCCCTGGGGGGAAAGAAGGTAGACCCGGCTGGCGACGTCCTCGCGGACGGCCTCGACGGCGCGAAAGATCGGCTCGGGCTTCAAGACCATTCCTTCCAGGCCCCCGTAGGGCCGGTCATCGACCTGCCTGTGCTTGTCCTCGGTGAAATCCCGCAGGTCGTGCACAACGATCCGGACCGTCTCCCTCTCCAGGGCCCTCTTGACAACTCCCCCCGAGAAGACGCTGGCGAACATCTCGGGAAAGATCGTGATTATATCAAATCTCATTCAACTCCAAAAGGCCGTCCGGAGGGTCGATGAGGATCTCCTTCGCCCCCGGGTCCACCTTGACGCAGATCGTCTCCGTGAAGGGGACGTAAATCTCCCCGTCCCCCCGCTTCACGATGAGGAGGATCGGACCGCCGGCAGGGAGGATCCCCGAGACTTCTCCGATCTCGGCCCCGTCACGCATAACCACCCGGCACCCGATGACCTCGAAGTCGTAAAAGAGGCCCCGTTCGAGGGGCCGGAAGTCGGCCTCGGCGACGAAAACATCGAGCCCGACCAGGGCATCTGCCCCGGCCAGCGTATCGATCCCCTTGAGTTTCAGGAAGTACGCGTTCCGGTCGAGCGTCAGGGATTCGACCGAGAAGGCCTCGAATCCATCCGCCCGCCGGAGATATATCGTGCCGCAGTCGGGCCGGGGAAGCCCTTTTTCATTGAGCCGGAGCTTGAAACGTCCGTCGCGTCCCTGGCTTCTGAGGATCTTCCCTAGCGCGACGAAGTCGCTATTTTTCAATGATCTCGAGGTTGTATCTCCTCTTGAGCTTCATCCCCGCGGCGCCGAGGAGGATGCGGATCGCGCGGGCCGTCCGTCCCTGTTTTCCGATCACCTTGCCGAGGTCCTCAGGGGCCACCTTGAGCTCCAGGATGGTGGTCTGCTCCCCCTCGAGCAGGGAGACCTGCACTCTGTCCGGTTGGTCCACCAACGCCTTGGCAATCAACTCTACGAGTTCTTTCACAGTGACCTCCTTTAAGATTTCGCGACTTGGGCGGGTTTCTTGGGCTTGGCAACTCTATCCAGAAGGGATTGAACGGTTCTCGATGGCCGAACGCCTTTCGAAAGCCACTGATTCGCCTTTTCGAGGTCGATCTTGACGCCGGCCGGGTCGTCCAGGGGGGTATAGGTGCCCAGCGTATCCAAGGCCTGGCTCTGGCGGGCTCTTTTCGATTCCATCACGACGATTCGGTAGGTCGGTTTTTTCTTGGTGCCGAATCTCATCAAGCGCATGACTATCATTGTGGTTTCACTTTCGAAATAGAGGTAATCGCTGAAAAATAATACCGGAATTCGAGGGGCAAGTCAATCCCCGGCGCAGGAAAAGACGTTGCCTGTCCCGGGCCTCTCTGTTATCCTGTGCCCGTCAGAAGGAGTCATCGACATGGCCAAGATCTATTACGTGGGAGATTGGGCCGTCCTGACGGGGCCGATCTTCGCCGAAACGCCTTTTTACCATTCCCCCAAGGGGCTCGACATCGTCAACTACGGGAAATGGCTGAAGGACGCCCTGGAATCCACCGGAAAACACACGGTCGAGTCCGTCCCGGCCTGGGACTTCTACAACAAGCTCGGCCCGGGCGACTACGAGGCCATCCTGGCCTCCCATGACGTGCTCATCTTCAGCGACGTCGACGCCAAGCTCTTCCAGCTCGCCCCGAACTTCTTCGACCGGGGAAAATTCGGGACGGCCGTTCTGACCTATCCGGACAGGATCCGCCTGACCGTCGAGGCCATCAAGGACGGCAAGGCGGCCCTCTTTCTCGGCGGCTGGTATTCCTTCACGGGCGAGCTGGGCAAGGGAGGCTGGGGCAGGACCCGGCTCCGTGAGGTCCTCCCCGTCCGCTGTCTCGACCACGAGGACCTCGTCGAGAGCACGGAAGGGTTCGACGCCGAACTGACGGTGGCCGGCGAGCGCTTCTTCAAGGCGATCAACCTGAGGACCATGCCGCCCATCCTGGGGTACAACAAGACGATGTCCATCCCCGAGGGGAGGGTTCTCCTCGAGGTCAAAGATTCGGGCGACCCGCTCCTGGCCGTCAGGGCCTGCGGCCGCGGCCGGGTCCTGGCCTACATGTCCGACCCCGCCCCCCACTGGGGGTGCAACTTCATCTTTTGGGAAGACTACGCCGCGTTCTGGCTCGAATGCGTCGACCACGTCCTCGAAGGGAAATAGAGGCCGGGGCTATTTCAGCCCGCAGAGGAGTTTCTGGACGGCCGACCGCTTCATCATCTTCTGCATTTCCTGGAACTGCCTGACCAGCTGGTTGACTTCGCTGACCGGCCTGCCGCTGCCGCGGGCGATCCGGGCCCGGCGGCTGCCGTTGAGCACCTTCGGGTTCTCCCTCTCCTCGGCCGTCATGGAATCGATGATGGCCGCAAAGTGGGCGATCTTCCGGTCATCGACCTGGGCCTTGGCCAGGTTCTTGAACGGGCCCACCTGGGGGAGGTGGCCCAAGAGGTCCGAGAGCGACCCCATTTTCTTCATCTGAACGATCTGCTTCTTGAAATCCTCGAGGGTGAACTCCTGCTTGCGAAGCTTGCGGGCCATCTCCTCGGCCTCGGCGACATCGGCCTCGCCCTGAGCTTTTTCGACGAGGGTGAGGATGTCGCCCATACCCAGGATGCGCGAGGCCATGCGCTCGGGGTGGAAGACCTCGAGCTTGTCAGGCTTTTCCCCGACGCCAATGAACTTGATGGGACGGCCGGTCACGGCGACGATGGACAGGGCCGCCCCTCCCCGCGCGTCGCCGTCGAGCTTGGTCAGGATGACCGAGGTGAGGCCGATCTTCTCCTCGAAGGCCTGGGCGCTGCGCACGGCGTCCTGGCCGGTCATGGCGTCGCCGACGTAGATGACTTCGGTCGGCTCGAGGATCGCCCGGACGAGGCGGAGTTCCTCCATGAGATCGTCGTCGACGTGGAGTCGGCCGGCCGTGTCGACGATGAGCGGGTCGAAGCCCCTGTTGGCCGTATGGACGAGGAGCTCCTTGAGGGCCTCCTTCGCGGAGGCCATCCGGGCCGAGGTCATCTCGTAGAACGGGAAGCCCAGGGACGATGCGATCGTCTTCAACTGCTCTTGGGCCGCCGGCCGCTTCAGGTCGAACGACACGAGGAGGGGGCTTTTCCCGATGCCGGCGACCCAGCGAGCGAGCTTTCCGCAGGTCGTCGTCTTACCGCTTCCCTGGAGGCCGACCAGCATGATGACCGTCGGCGGCCGGCTCGAGAACAGGAGGGGTTTCTGCTGGCCTCCCAAGATGCCGGCTAGCTCGTCGCGGACTATCTTGATGACCTGTTGGGCCGGGCTGAGGCTCCGCAGGACCTCCTCGCCCAAGGCCTTCTCCTTGATCCGGGCCTCGAAATCCCTGACGACCTTGTAGTTGACGTCCGCCTCGAGAAAGGCCAGGCGCATCATCTTCAAGGCCTCGGCCATGTTCTTGTCCGTGACCTTGACCTCGCCCCGGAGGAACTTCATCATCCTTTCGAGGCGTTCGGAAAGCTGGTCGAACATCACGTCCTATCCCATAGAAATAGCGGTCATCGGCCATCATAGGAGAACCGGCTGGGCCAGTCAAATCAGGCAGCCGAGGCTGAAGTGTCGAGCGAGCTCGGCAGCGAATGAGACGACCGCTGAACCCTGGGCCGAGGGGATCAACAACTTGGAGGGGGAATCCGCTCCGCCTTCCCCCTTCCAACGATCGCTTCGCTCCCTGCCTCCCCTCCTCGAACGCTTCGGCGTTCTGCGGCCCGGGAGAAATATCTCCCGGGACCCTCTTCCGGCTCAGGCAGCTTCTGGGCAGCATCAGAGCGAGCATAGGCGGTGATTTAGCCATCATGGGCCGGAGCAGGCCCATGACGACGTGAAAAATAAACCCATTCGACTCCCCGGCCTTAAGCCCGGGGATATGCGCAGGGTTAATACTGAGCGGCGCTTTGCGCCAGCGAACGTATCACCGCAGCGAGCGAGGATGATCCCCGAGGTCCAACTTGACATTTCGGGGGGATGCCGTTAAGGTAAATATATTTCTACGAGGTAGATAAGGGCATGAACGACAAGAACAAGCAGCCGGCCGGGCCGGAAGAAATCGCCAAGAGCGGGAAGATCGATTACGACGAGCTCCGGAAGCTCATCGGCCTTCTCGAAGAGAAAGGCCTATCGGTCTTCGAGCTCGAAGTCGAGGGCCTGAAGATCAAGATCGGCCGGAACGCGCCCCAGCCGGCCCCCCCGGCCATCGCCCCGCCCGCCGGCCCGTCCGCGGGACCCGTGGCGGAAGCCGCGGCCGCGGCGGTCGCCTTGGCCATCGAGGTGGCCAAGGGCCACCACATGATCACTTCGCCCATGGTCGGAACGTTCTACCGGGCCCCCGACCCGGCATCCCCCCCCTTCGTCGACATCGGCGACGTCGTCAAGAAAGGCCAGACGCTCTGCATCATCGAGGCCATGAAGCTGATGAACGAGATCGAGGCCGACGTGGACGGGACAATCGTTGAAATTTTCGGCGAGAACGCCGAGCCCGTGGAATACGGCCAGAAGCTCTTCGCCATTCTGCCCCTGAGTTAAGGCCTGATGATCTCGAAAATCCTGGTCGCCAACCGCGGAGAGATCGCCCTCCGCGTTATCCGCTCCGCCCGCGAGCTCGGGATCAAGACCGTCGCCGTCTACTCGGAGGCCGACCGTCAGTCCCTCCACGCCTTGCTCGCGGATGAGAAGATCTGCATCGGCCCAGCCAAGGCCTCCGAGAGCTATCTCAATATCGCCAACATCTTGAGCGCGGTCGACATCACCGGGGCCGACGCCATCCACCCCGGTTACGGTTTCCTCGCGGAGAACGCCAAGTTCGCCGAGATCTGCGAGACGCACGGCCTGATCTTCATCGGCCCGCCGCCGTCCATCATTAGGCTCATGGGCGACAAGAACAAAGCCCGCCAGACGATGAAAAAGGCCGGGCTGCCCATCCTGCCGGGGAGCGACACGGTCATCGACGATCTCGCCGTGGCCAAAAAGGTCGCCGCGAAGATCGGCTTTCCGGTGATTATCAAGGCCGCGGCCGGAGGCGGCGGCAAGGGGATGCGGATCTGCCGTTCGTCGTCCCAGCTCGAGGACCAGTTCCCCATCGCCCAGGGCGAAGCCAAGGCGGCCTTCAACGACCCCTCGCTCTACATCGAAAAGTACGTCACCGGGGGCCGGCACATCGAGATCCAGGTCATCGGCGATAAAAAAGGGAAAGTCACCGCCTTCGGCGAGCGGGAATGTTCCATCCAGAGGAAATACCAAAAGGTCATCGAGGAAACACCTTCCCCGTTCATCGACGAAAAGACCCGCAGGAAGATGATGAAGGAAGTCGGGGACGCCGCCTCCGAAGTCGGCTACCAAAGCTTGGGTACCTTCGAGTTCCTGGTCGACGATAAACGCAAGTTCTATTTCATGGAGGCCAACGCCCGCGTCCAGGTCGAGCATCCCATCACGGAGATGGTCTACGGGATCAACCTCATCAAGGCCCAGATCCGGATCGCCTCGGGCGAGAAGTTCAGCTTCCCCTTCGAGCTCGTGATGCGGGGGCACGCCATCGAGTGCCGGATCAACGCCGAGGACCCGACGACCTTCGTTCCCTCGCCTGGGAAAATAGATTTCCTGGTCCTGCCGGGGGGCGAAGGCATCCGCGTCGATTCCGCCGCCTACGGGGGTTGGGTCGTTCCCCCGGACTACGATTCGCTGGTGGCCAAGATCATCGCCTACGCGCCGAACCGGGACCTGGCCATCCGTAAGATGCGGGTGGCCCTCGAAACGACGACCATCGTCGGGATCAAAACGAACATCCCGCTCCTTCTGGACGTCCTGTCCAACACCGATTTCCTCGCCGGGCGGTATGACACCCAATTCATGGACGGGCATTTGGCCGCGAAGGCGGCCGAGGAAACGCCCTAAGACCTGTCCGATCTCAGGCCGGGGGCCGGGACACGAGAACGGTGAACTCCCCGGCATTATCCTTGAGGGCGTTTTCGTTGAGGCCGAGGTAGAGCCGCCCCTTCACGGGGACGGTCACGGTTCTCTCCGGGCCGATGAAGAAAAGGACGAAGATCTCGTCGCCGATTTCCGCCCCCGTATCCTCGTCCGTCCGGGCGGAGACGAGCTGGGCTACCCGGCCGATGAGGGCCCCGAGGTTCTCATCCGGGATCGGCTGGTCGACGGTGATCGATTCGAGCCCTCCGGGGCCGCAGCCGGCGTCCGGATTCCCCCGTTGAAGGCTGACTTCGCCGGCGGCGCGGAAGACGAGATCCTCCCCCGGCCCGACGTCGATCCCCGTGTCCACCCAGCCGGCATCGGCCGGGACGGTGATCTTCTTGACGGCCTGACCGTCCGTGGACGGCGCCTGGACTTGGGGCGCGAGCCCGCCGGGGACGAGGGCGGCGAAACCCAAAGCCACGATTCCCGACGCCAATAAGACCCTAGGTGCGGTCATCCGAGCCATTGCTTCCTCCTGCCGTCCTATCCGCCGCGAGAACATCGAGCATCCCCTGGTGGATCCGCCCGTTCGTGGCCAAGATCCCCGGGGCCGATAATCCAAATTCCGCTCCTCCGAAATCGCTGACCCGCCCGCCCGCTTCGGCCACGATCAGGGCCCCCGCGGCCACGTCCCAGGGTTTGAGCTTGAGCTCCCAGAAGCCGTCGAAGCGGCCGCAGGCGACATACGAAAGGTCCAGGGCCGCCGACCCGCAGCGGCGGATCGCCTGGGCCCTGACGATGAAGCGCCGCCAATGGCCCAAGTTGTTGACGGGGCTCGTCCTCAGGTCGTAAGGGAACCCCGTCGCGAGAAGGCTTGACCCCAGGTCGGAGACGCCCGAGACCCGGATCGCGGCGCCGTTCAAGAACGCCCCCCGCCCGGCCGAGGCCATGAACATCTCTTCCCGCATCGGGTCATAGACGAACCCCAGGACGACCCGGCCGGCACACTCGAGGGCCGCGGAGACGCTGAAAACGGGGAAGGCGTGGGCGTAGTTGGTCGTTCCGTCGAGGGGATCGATGATCCACCGGCAGTCGGAGCTCCCTGGCCGGTCGAGGCCCTCCTCGGCCAGGAAGCCGTGCGTCGGGAAAGCCGCCGACAGGCGGCCGACGAGGATCTCCTGGGCCCCCAGGTCGAACGGAGTGACCAGATCGACGGCCCCCTTGAGGGACACCTCGACCCTCCGGCCGAAGCTTTCCCGCAGGTACCGGCCGGCCTCGCGGACAACGGCCTCGCCGATCCTCGAAAAATCCTCGCGGACGTCCATCGGGCCTTATCTTATCAACTCCCCCAGCCCAAGGCAAACCTTGAACCTATTCGCTGGACTTCCGTAGTATAATAGACTGACTACCTCTGAAATCGACGGGAAAGGCTTCAAACCATGACGGAAAAGACAAGCTTCCTGAAACGGCGGAAAAAGCCGTTGATCATCCTGGCCATTCTCCTGGTCGTTGGCGTCATCGTCATCGCCAACCTTCGGTCCCAGCGCGAGAAGACCGTCAAGGTGACCGTGGACAAGGTCAAAAAACAGGACCTGACCTCGATCATCTCGGCGTCCGGCGAGGTCAAGCCCAAAAAGAACATCAACATCAGCGCCCAGGTCCCGGGCCGGATCATCAAGATCGGCGTCGTCGAGGGAGAGGTGGTCAAAGCCGGGGATTTCCTCCTCAAGCTGGATTCCACCCAGTACGAAGCCAACGCCGACCGCGACCAGAACTTCATCCGGGCCGCGAACTCCGACCTCATACAGGCGGAAGCCCGGCTCCAGCGGGACAAGAATTCCTACGAGCGCCAGCAGAAGCTCTTCGACGAGCAGTTGATCTCCAAGGACCTGCTCGAGACGGCCAAGGCCCAATACGACATCTCCTCGGCCCAGACGAACGCCATCCACTTCCAGATCAAGCAGGCCGAGGCGTCCCTCAAGAGCACGATCGACAACCTCAATAAAACGACCTACAACTCCCCGATCGACGGGGTCATCACCAGCCTCCGCGTCGAGGAGGGCGAGGTGGCCATCATCGGGACGATGAACAACCCCGGCACGGTCCTGCTGACCATCGCCGACCTGTCGGTGATGGAGGTCGAAGTCGAGGTCGACGAAACCGACGTCATCGGCGTCCGCCTCGGCCAGGAGTCCAACATCCGCGTCGACGCCTTCCCCGAGACCGTCTTCAAGGGCAAGGTCACCGAGATCGGCAGTTCCGCCCTTCAGAGGACGACGGGCGGCGTCTCGACCCAGGAGTCCAAGGACTTCAAGGTCGTCATCACCCTCGAGAATCCGTCAGTAAAGCTCAAGCCCGGACTGTCCGCCTCGGCCGACATCATCGTCGCCGAGAAGAAACAGGTTCTGGCCGTGCCCATCTCCGCGCTCGTCCTCCGTGACAAAGTCGGAGCCGACACAAGCGACTCGGCGGCGAAAAAGGACGAGGAAGGCATCTACGCCGTCGAGAACGGCCGAGTCAAGTTCCAGCCGGTCGGCAAGGGCATCACCGGCGGAATGATGATCGAGATCACCTCGGGCCTGCAGGAAGGGCAGGACATCGTCACCGGCCCCTACGCGTCCCTGCGCGACCTCAAGGACGGCGTCCTGATCAAGACGGAACCGAAAAAGGACGCCTCGACCAAATGAGCGGCACCGATCCCGTCGTCATCTTCGCCGAGAACCTCTGGAAGATCTATAAGCTCGACGAGCAGGAGGTCGAGGCCCTCCGAGGGGTTTCCCTGACCATCGAGCGCAACGAGTTCGTGGCCATCATGGGCCCTTCGGGTTCCGGCAAGTCCACTCTGATGAACCTCATCGGCTGTCTGGACACGCCCACATCGGGGGTCTACCGGCTCAACGGTAAGCTCGTCAGCGCCATGACCGAGGACGAATTGGCCTTCACCCGGAACAGCGAGATCGGGTTCGTCTTCCAGGTCTTCAATCTCCTCCCCCGGGCCTCGGCGTTCCGCAACGTCGAGCTCCCTCTCATCTACGGCGGGATGAAAAAGGCCGAGCGCGAGGAGCGGACCCGGCGGGCCTTGGAACGGGTCGAGATGAAGGCCCGCATGAACCACAAACCGGCCGAGCTTTCGGGCGGCGAGCGCCAGCGCGTGGCCGTCGCCCGGGCCCTGGTCAACGAACCGTCCCTCCTCCTCGCCGACGAGCCGACGGGAAACCTCGACTCGCGGACGGGCCGGGAGATCCTCAACCTCATCCACAAACTCCACGAACAGGGGAACACGATCATCATGGTCACCCACGACCGGGAAGTGGCGAACCAGGCCCAGCGCATCATCCATATCCGTGACGGCGAGATCGAGAAAGATGAACGGAAAGGAGCCTAGCCCATGAACCTCTTCAAGCGCATCGAAGGTATCTTCTTCAACCCCCGTCCCATCTTCGACGGCTTGGCCGCGAAACCGGTCTGGGTCGACACGCTCATCGTCGTCCTCGTCGCCCTCATCGCCTTCAACCTCGTCGTCGCCCCCTATATGCAGCAAGACCAGCTCCGGCTCATGAAGGACAACTCCGCGCTCAAGGAGCGCATAGGAGCGGAGCGTTATGATCAGATGATCCAGAACATGGAGAACCCCTCGGCCCGAAGCCGGATCATCCAGATGTTCGTAACGACACCCCTCTTCACCCTGATCGCGCTCCTCCTCCAAGCGTTGATCCTGCTCATCCTGGGTCGTTTCCTCTCTTCGCAGGGGGCCTACGTCCAGGTCCTGTCCGTGCTCCTTCACGCCAGCCTGGTCGACAAGCTGTTCGGCAACGCCGTCCGCATGGTCCTCGCCCTGACCCGGAAATCCCTCATGCAGACATCGACCAGCCTGGCCCTTCTCTTTCCGAAGATGGAAGTCACGTCGACGTCTTACATCATGCTTGCCCAAGTCGATTTCTTCCAGATCTGGCTGTTCGGCATCCTGGCCTTCGGGCTCGCCGCGGTGTTCAAGATCAAGCTCAAGAAAGCCCTTTTCCTGTCCTACGGCGTCTGGTTCCTCAAGGCCCTCGTCAACGTCGGCATCGCCTTGATCGGCATGAGCTTCCTCCGGTAAATTGACTTCGCGCCTTCCCGTCTATACATTAAGGACATGGACGACTGGATCGCTTCCGAGGAATTCGCCCGCGCCCCCGTCGCCCGCGTCCTAGCCGAGATCTGGCGGCAGGGGCAGAGCGGGTCGCTCTATATCAAGGCCGACGGCGTCCCGAAATGTCTGTCGTTCGAACGCGGCGCCCTCATCTTGGATTCGGCTTCCTTCGAGGAAAAAGGCTTCCTGCGCTTCCTCCTGACAACGGGAGCGGCGGATCTCATCACCCTGACCCGGGTCGAAGAGCACGCCCAGAAAAATGACGTGTCCGCTCTCCGGGCCCTCATTGAAACCTCTCTCTTCGAGCCCGAGCGCCTCTGGGCGCTCCTCGAGTCCCACGCCCGGGAAGAAGCCTTGTCGCTCTTTTTGGCCCATGGCCACGAGTGCGAGTTCCACATCCGGACCGGTCCGCCGGCCCGGGTCCTCGTCGGGGCGATCGACATCCCCAACCTCCTGCTCGACGGCGTCCGGAGGATGAAGGACGATACCGTCCTGTACGGATCCCTCCCGGCCGACGGAGACATCGTCCGGCGGCTCCCGACTTTTTCGCCGGACGCCTTCCGGCTCTCCTTCACCGAGAGATACGTCCTCGGCCTCCTAGACACGGCCAAGACCCTGGCCGAACTCCGCGAAGCGAGCGACGTCGGCGAAGCCGAGACCCGGAGGGCCCTCTTCGCCCTTCTCTGCCTGGGCCTGGCCGGAACGGCGGGCCCGAAGCCGAAGACGGGAAAATTGCCCCCCGACATGTCCCTGGCCGGCATGGACCGGCTCTTGGGCACGTTCAACGCCAAGTGCTCGTTCGTTTTCAGATATATTTCGAAAGAGATCGGACCGGTGGCCTTTTCCATCGTCGAAAAAGCCCTGGATGAGGTCCGGGGCCGCCTCGACCCGGCCTTCCAGGGCGCGGAGCTCAAGCCGGACGGGCGGCTCGAGATCAAATCCCTGCTCAAGGTGAACGCCAACATCGTCGGGGACGGATGCCGCCGGAGCTTCCTCAGGAGCATGGACGAGGTCCTCGTCGCCGAAGTCCTGGCCGTCAAGCGGACACTCGGTCCGGCCCACGAATCCGCGCTCGTCCGGGGCCTGGACAAGGTCGGAGAGGCCCCTTGAAGCGGCGCCAACTCTTCGCCCTCCTGCTTTTTGCCTCGGCCCTCGCGATCTGGATACTGATCGAAATTGGAACCTGACAGAAGCGGCATCGTCATCGTCCTCGGCCCGACCGCCGTCGGCAAGAGCCGGGTGGCCGTCGACCTGGCCTTGCGTTTCGGGGGCGAAGTCATCAGCGGCGATTCCATCCAGGTTTACCGCGGCTTCGACATCGGCACCGACAAGCCGACCGCCGCGTCCCGGCGCGGCGTCCGCCACCACCTGATCGACATCGTCGGGCCGGAGGTCCAGTTCACGGCCGCCGATTTCGTCCGGGAGGCGCTCGCGGCCGCCGGCGAGATCGCCTCCCGGGGACATCTCCCGTTGATCGCCGGAGGCACGGGCCTCTACATCAAGGCCCTCGTGGACGGTCTTTTCCCCGGTCCCGGCCGTGATCCGGCCGTCCGGGCTTCGCTCGAAGCCGAGGCGCGCGAGGAAGGGCTCGATCCCCTTTTCCGGCGCCTCCAGACGGTCGACCCGGAATACGCCCGGAAGGTCCGGAGCCACGACCGCATCCGCATCATCCGCGCCCTCGAGGTCCACGCCGCGACGGGACGGCCCATCTCCGAGCATTTCCGCAGGACCGAATCGCCGGTCAAGGGCCGGAACATCCTGCGCCTCGGTCTCAAGCTCGAACGGGACGCGCTCTACCGGCGCATCGACGACCGCGTCGAACGGATGTTCGCGCGGGGGCTCGTCGAGGAGGTCCGGGGCCTCGTCGAACGGGGCGTCGCCGAGGACGCGCCGCCCTTCCATGCCCTCGGTTATAACCATGTCTTGAGGCTCCTCCGGGGCGAGATCGGCCGCGAGGAGGCCATATCCTCGACCAAGATCGATACGCGCCACTACGCCAAGCGGCAGATGACCTGGTTCCGGAAAATGGACGGCGTGGCCTGGTTTTCGCCCGACGACGTCCCGGCCCTTGAGGAATACGTCCAAAACCAATTACAATAGGACTCCCGAAGCCCATGGAACGCGCACTTCTCATCAACGTGGCCACGACCAAGAGGGAAAAGGACGAGGCCGAAGAATCCCTGACCGAAATGGCCGGACTGGCCGGCGCGGCCGGCGCCGAGGTCGTGGGGAAGGTCTTCCAGGCCCGGCCCCGCCTCGATCCCCGCTGGTTCGTCGGCGAGGGCAAGGTCGAGGAGATCGCCCGGCTGGCCGCGGAATCGGAGGCCGACCTGGCCATCTTCGACCACAACCTCAACGCCACCCAACAGCGGAACCTCGAGGACAAGATCCGGGTCAAGGTCGTGGACAGGGCCCAGCTCATTCTCGATATCTTCGCCCAGCGGGCCCGGACGAACGAAGGGAAGCTCCAGGTGGAGCTGGCCCAGTTGAAATATCGACTGCCGCGCCTCCGGGGAAAGGGCCCCGAACTGACCCAGCAGGGCGCCGGGATCGGGACCCGCGGACCGGGCGAGAAGAAGCTCGAGGTGGACCGCCGCCGCATCACCGACCGGATCACGAGGATCAAAAAGGATATCGACGGCCTCCAAAAAAGGCGTTCGAGCCAGCGTCAGAGCCGGAGGGAAGGCCCCATCCCCACGGTCTCTCTCGTCGGCTACACGAGCGCCGGGAAATCAACGCTGTTCAACCTCCTCACCGAGGAGCGACGATACACGTCGCCGAGCCTCTTCGCCACCCTGGACCCCCTGCTCCGGCGCGTTTCCTTTTCCGACGGAATGTATTTTTTCCTCACGGACACCGTCGGCTTCATCAAGAAGCTGCCCGTCGAACTGGTCACGTCATTCCGGGCGACGCTCGAGGAGGTCGGCGAAGCGAACTGCATCTGCCACGTCGTCGACATCGCCTCGCCCGCCTCGGAACACCAACTCGGCGCGGTCGAGGGTATCCTGGCCGACCTCGGCATCGCCGGCGTCCCGGTCATCAAGGTCTTCAACAAGATCGACCTCCTGCCCGAGGACGAGCGAGCCCTTCTCTTGAAGCGGAACGGCGACCCGCGGGCCCAAACGATCGCCCTCTCGGCGAAAACGGGGGAGGGCGTTCCGGAGTTCCTCCGCCAGCTTCGGGAGGTCCTCTTCGGCGACTACAAGCCCTATTACATCCGGGTCCCCAAGGAAGCCCGCGAGATCACGGATTCCCTGACTCGCCGCTCACTCGTCCTGAAGAAACGGGAGAGCGAGCGCTTCCTCGAATTCAAGGTCATGGCCGACCCGGCCGGAATCATCAATTTCCTTCCCTACATCGAGCAAGGAGAAGAGCCATGGTGAGAAAACTCGCCGCGATCGGCCTGGCCCTCCTCGGGGCCTGGTCCTGTGCCAAGCCGCCGACCGGGCCGCCCGCTTTCTTTGTCGGAGACATCCCATCGGATGTCTCGACGCACCTGCGCCTGGACGACCGGATCGCCGTCAAGGAGGTCTGGGACGCGCTCAAGGCCGGCCGGGCCGAACAGGCGAGAAAGCTCGTCTCGAAGCTGGACACGGCGAGCCCCGCCTACGCCGTGGGGCTGGCTTACGCCGATCTCCTCCTCGGCGATCTCGCGGCCGCCGAGGATGGGTTCACGGCCTCCCTCCGGAGCTTCCCGGACATGACCCCGGCCCGGATCGGTCTGGCCCAGATCTACGAGTCGAGGCAGGAAAGCGAGAAGGTCCTCGGCGAGTACAGGGAGATCCTCAAGACGGACCCCGAGAACCGCTGGGCCAAGCCGCGATTCGAAGCCCTGCGGGACGACCTCGTCAAAGCGGCCATGGCCGACGCCCGCATCGCTCTGGCCGCGGGCGACCGGGAAGCCGCCAAGCGGGAATTCCTGAAGGTCCTTTTCTACGCCCCCGAAACGGTGGAGGCCCACCTCGACCTGGCCCGGATCTACCGGCAGGAGAAAAACGCCGCCAGCGCGCTCCTTCATTTTAGGGCCGCCATGCAAGGCCGGACGGAGGACCAGGCCGTCATCAGGGAGTATGCCGAAACCTTGGCCGATTCCGGAGAACTCGGGCAGAGCCTGGATGTCCTCGAAAAACTGGCCGTGCTCGAACCCCGGGACGCAGCCGTCGGAAAGCGCATCGAGGAGCTCAAGGCCAAGCTCGGAATATATGAGCTGCCCAGTCAGTACGCCGAGATCGCCGCCCAGGAGGCCGTGACCCGGCAGGACCTGGCCGCCTTGATCGGCGTCAAGTTCGGCGATCTCCTCGACTCCCCCGGCAAGCGAACGGAGATCCTCGTCGACATCTCGATGTCCTGGGCCCAGCGTTATATCGTCCAGGTCGCCTCCCTGGACATCATGAGCGTCTTCGACAATCACACATTCCAGCCCCTGCGGATCATCAACCGGGCCGAACTGGCCGACACGGCGGTCCGGCTCATCGGCGTCCTTCAGTCCGGAGGGGCCAAGTTCGTTCCCCTCGTCGAGCCGAGGCGGATCCAGATCGCCGACGTCTCCGCGGACAACTATTACCATCAGGCCATCATCCGGGCGCTCTCCTTCCAGGTCATGATCCTGACGCCCGAGCGGATGTTCAAGCCCGAAAGGACCGTTCCCGGGAACGAAGCCATCCGGATCATGGACCTCATCCTCGGCCTGGCCAAGTAGGGACGAGCGGGAAGGCGTGTCGTGAGCGAAACAGCCAAGGGCACCGAAGGCAGGACGGGAGAGGATCGCCGGTCCATGGTATTCACCCTGCCCAACTTGCTCTCCCTCTCCAGGATACTGCTGACGCCTGTTTTCGTCGGAATGATGGTCCAGAAAAGGCCCTGGGCGGCGTTCATCGTTTTTCTGGCCGCCGGGGCGACGGACGCGCTCGACGGTTTCACCGCCCGCCTGCTCCACCTCAAGTCGACCCTCGGCCTCTGGCTCGACCCCATCGGCGATAAGGTCCTTCTCACCTCGGCCTTCGTCGTCCTCACCCTCCCGGCTCTCGGCCAGCCCAACACCCTGCCCTTGTGGTTGACGGGCATCTGCATCGGCCGGGACGTCGCCATCGCCCTGGCCGCGCTCGTTCTCATCGCTCTCCGGGGAAAACAGACCTTCACGCCGGTGCTCGCCGGCAAGGCCAGCACGGTCTGCCAGGTCCTGGTCCTTTATTTCGTCCTTTACTCCAACGCCGTGGGCCGTTCGCCCCAGGCCCTGGCCTGGCTTTACGTCCTGACGGCCCTGCTCACGTGTGTTTCCTGGATCCAGTATGGGTTCCGGGGGATCGCCCTTCTCCGCGGCCGCCGCGAGAATGTCAGCTAAGAACGGGCTCCTTATCCTTCTTGGCTTTTTTCCGCCGCCGTGATAATATTCCCCCCGATATGTCCGCCAAGAGGAGTCTCCCCATGAACCCCAACGAACCCTTCGACAGGCTGGCCCGAAGGATCGATCAGTTCCGGGACGAGATGATCGACCTCCAGGTGCGCCTTTGCGCCATCCCCGCGATCGCGCCATCGAGCGGCGGAGAGGGAGAGGCCAAGAAGGCCGACTTCCTGGTCGACTTCTTGAAGGCCAGCGGATTCGTCGACGTCACGCTGATCAAGGCCCCGGACCTGGACGCGCCGGACGGCTACCGGCCCAACATCCTCGCCTATTGCCGGGGAAAGAGCTCGGCCCGGACGATCTGGGTGATGACCCACACCGACGTCGTCCCCCCCGGCGAGCTGTCCTTGTGGCACGGGCATCCGTATAAAGCCTGGGTGGAGAAAGGCCGGGTCTACGGCCGCGGCGTCGAGGACAACCAGCAGGACATGGTGGCTTCCCTCTACGCCGTGAAGGCCCTTCAGGCCGAAGGCATCCTGCCGAACTACGACATCGGCATCGCCCTCGTCGCCGACGAGGAAACGGGCAGCCGCAAGGGCATCGACTACGTCGTCCAGAACTACAAGGCCTTCCGCAAGCAGGACCTGATCATCGTCCCGGACGCGGGCAACGCGGCGGGGACGATGATCGAAGTGGCCGAGAAGAGCATCCTCTGGCTCAAGATCAAGACCCTCGGCAAGCAGGCCCACGGCTCGACGCCGGAGAAGGGCATCAACAGTTTCAAGGCCGCGAGTTTCCTGATCACCGCACTGAACGAGCTCTACAAGATCTACCCGGGCCGGGACAAGCTCTTCGACCCGCCCATTTCCACCTTCGAGCCGACCAAGAAAGAGGCCAACGTCCCGAACGTCAATACCATCCCCGGCGAGGACGTCTTCTACATGGATTCCCGGATCCTGCCGAAGGTCAAGGTCCAGGACGTCGAGAAGTCGATCCGGGCAATGGCCGCCGGCATCGAAAGAAAGTTCAAGGTCAAGATCCATATGGAGATCCAGCAGAGGGCGGCGGCCGCCCCGCCGACGCCGGCCCAAGCCCCCGTCGTCCAGGCTCTCAAGAGAGCCGTCAAGGCCGTCTACAAGAAAGAAGCCAGGCCTATGGGCATCGGCGGCGGAACGGTCGCGGCCGTATTCCGCCGGGCGGGATTCTCCGCGGCCTGCTGGTCCAAGCTCGACGAGACCGCCCATCAGCCGGACGAATACTGCATCATCGACAACATGGTCGGAGACGCCAAGGTCTACGGCCACATCTTCCTTCAGGATTGACGGGAAGGCGGGCGCGGTCCCCGGGCCCTAGATGGGGCGTCGCGCCGCGACGGGCACGGGCGCTTCCGGGAAGATCCGCTGGACGCGCTGGGCGATGCGGACCGTGTTCAGGTGGATGTCCACGGTGTCCTTGATCTCGGCGGCGTATCCCCCGGCCAGGACGACGGCGACTGGGATCCCGAGGCGCCGGGCGTTCTCGATGACGACCTTGTCCCGTTCCTTCAGGCCCGCTTTGGTCAGCGACAGACCCCCCAACTGGTCTTTTTCGTAGGGGTCGGCTCCGGCCAGATAAAGGACGAGGTCCGGCCGGAACTCACTGTAAACGCGCGGGATATGGGCTCCGAGCTGGGCCAGGTATTTGGCGTCCCCGTCGCCGGACATGAGGCCGATGTCGACGGTGCTCAGGGGCTTATCCGTGGGGTAGATGTCCATCTGGTGGATGGACAGGGTGAAGACATCCTTCCGGCCGGCGAGCGCCGTGGCGGTCCCGTTGCCCTGGTGGAGGTCGCAGTCGACGACCATGACTTTGCGCGCGAGCTTCTCTTCGATCATCTTCCGGACAGCAACGGCGACGTCGTTGAGAAGGCAGAAGCCCTCCCCATGGTCGGGGAAGGCGTGGTGGAAACCGCCGCCGATGTGGACGGCCAGACCGCATTCGAGGGCCTTGCGGGCGGCGAGAACGGTCCCGCCGACCGATAACAGGGCGAAGCGGACGAGTTCGGGGGAATAGCGGATCTCGAGGGTCCGGAGTTCGGCGTGGCTCAGAGTGCCCGTCTTGATCCGTTTGAGATAGCGGGCCGTGTGGACGAGCAGGATGTCCTCGTCGGGCGCCGGCCGGGGCCTGAGAAAATTTTCCTTCTTGGCCCCCATGGCCAGGAGGTTCTCGTAGACGAGACGGTATTTCTGGAGGGGAAAAACGTGCCTGCCGGTCTCGACCATCCAGTATTCGCTGCTATAGACGAACTGGAAAGGGAAACGTTTCCCGACGAGCACTCGGAAAAGGTTGAGCAGGTCGCCCATGCCGACCTCACCATATCAAAAATCGCGGCGTTAGAAAAGGGCGCGGGCCGGTCAGCGCTTGCCAGAGGGCTTCTTTGCCTTGCGTTTGGCCGCTTTTTTTCCCGTAACCGCAGGCGAATTCAGCAGGGCCGCGCGGGCCGCGGCCAGCCGGGCGATGGGCACCCGGAAGGGCGAGCAGCTGACGTAATTCAGGCCGATGAGGTGGCAGAACTCGATCGACGACGGATCGCCGCCGTGCTCGCCGCAGATGCCCAGCTTGATCCCCGGACGTGTTTTGCGTCCTCTTTCGACGGCCAGGCGCATGAGCTGTCCCACGCCGTCCCGGTCGATGACCTCGAAGGGGTCCTTGGCGTAGATGTCCATCGCGACGTAGGGGACGAGGAAGCGGGCGGCGTCGTCGCGGCTGACGCCGAGGGCCGTCTGGGTCAGATCGTTCGTCCCGAAGCTGAAGAACTCGGCCACGGCCGCGATCTCGCCGGCGGTGAGGGCACCCCGCGGGATCTCGATCATCGTGCCGACGAGATACTTGAACTTGATCCCCTGTTCCTTCATGACCGCCTCGGCCGTCGCCCGGACGATCTTCTCCTGGTTGGCCAGCTCCTTGACGTGGCCGATGAGCGGGATCATGACCTCGGGCTCGACATCGATGCCCTTCTTCTTCGTTGCCGCCGCGGCCTCGAAAATGGCCCGGGCCTGCATCTCCGTGATCTCGGGATAGATGATGCCTAGGCGGCAGCCGCGGAAGCCGAGCATCGGGTTGAACTCGTGGAGCGATTCGACGCGCTCCTTCACTTTCTCGTAGGAGATGCCCATCTCGCCGGCCAGCACCCGCTGCTCCTTTTCCTCGTGCGGCAGGAATTCGTGGAGGGGCGGGTCGATCGTCCGGATGGTCACCGGACGGCCGGCCATGACCTCGAAGATGCCGGCGAAGTCCTTCCGCTGGAGCGGCAGGAGCTTGGCCAGGGCGGCCCTGCGGGCGTCGAGCGTGTCGGCCAGGATCATCTCCCGCATCGGGCCGATCTTGCCCTCGCCGAAGAACATGTGCTCGGTCCGGCATAGGCCGATGCCCTCGGCGCCGAAGGCCACGGCGTTTCGCGACTGGTCGGGTTGGTCGGCGTTGGTCCGGATCTTGAGCGTCCGGTATTTGTCGGCCCAAGCCATGACCTTGGCGAAGGTCCGGTAGACGGGGGCCTTGGACGGCGGGAGGGTTTTCTCGATCAGGACCTGGAGGACCTCCGACAGCCGGGTGTTGAGCTTTCCTTCGATGACCTGGCCGGTCGTGCCGTCGATCGAGATCCAGTCGCCTTCCTTGAGCGACCGGCCCTTGACCGTCATGGTGTGATCGGCGTAGTCGATGCCCAGCTCGCCGCAGCCGGCGACGCAGACCTTGCCCATCTGCCGGGCGACGAGGGCGGCGTGCGAGGTCATGCCGCCACGGGCCGTCAGGATTCCTTCGGCCGCATTCATCCCCCGGATGTCCTCGGGCGAAGTCTCGATCCGGGTCAGGACGACCTTCTCGCCGCGCGTGGCCCAGTCCTCGGCGTCGACCGAGTTGAAGACGATCCGGCCGGTGGCCGCGCCGGGCCCGGCGTTGAGGCCCTTGGCCAGGAGCCGCCCGCCCTTGATGGCCGCGTCCTTCTCCGCAGGATCGAAGATCGGCCGGAGGAGCTGGTTGAGCTGGTCGGGCTCGATGCGGGCCAGCGCTTCTTTTTCGCTGATGAGCTTCTCGTCGACCATGTCCACGGCGATCTTGATGGCGGCGAAGGCGGTACGCTTGCCGATCCGGCACTGGAGCATGTAGAGCCGGCCCTGCTGGATGGTGAACTCGACGTCCATCATGTCGGTGTAGTGCTTCTCCAGGATGTGGCGGATCCTCTCGAGCGCCACGAAGGACTTGGCGTCGTCCTTGCGCAGGTCTGCGATCGGGAGCGGCGTCCGCGTGCCGGCCACGACGTCCTCGCCCTGGGCGTTCATCAGGTACTCGCCGTAAAAGACGTTCTCGCCAGTGGCCGCGTCGCGGGTGAAGGCGACGCCGGTGCCGGAGTCGTTGCCCATGTTGCCGAAGACCATGAGCTGGACGTTGACGGCCGTGCCCCAGGATTCGGGGATGTCGTACATCTTGCGGTAGGCGATGGCCCGGTCGTTCATCCACGAACTGAAGACCGCCCCGACGGCGCCCCAGAGTTGTTTCATGGGGTCGTCGGGGAATTCGCTCCCGGTTTTGTCCTTGATGGCGGCCTTGAACCGGATGACGAGGTCCTTGAGGTCGGCGGCCGTGAGGTCGGTGTCGATCTTGACACCGCGCTGGCGCTTTTTCGCTTCGATGATGACTTCGAAGGGGTCGATGTCGTCCTTGTGGACCGGCTTGAGGCCGAGGACGACGTCGCCGTACATCTGGACGAAGCGGCGGTAGGAATCGTAGACGAAACGCTCGTTGCCGGTCTTGGCGACGAGCGCCGCGGCCGTCTTGTCGTTGAGGCCCAGGTTGAGAATGGTGTCCATCATCCCCGGCATCGAGGCCCGGGCGCCGGAGCGGACGGAGACGAGGAGCGGGTCGCGGGGGTCGCCGAACGACTGGCCGGCCGCCTTCTCCAGCTTTTTCAGGTTCTTCTCGACTTCGAGCCGGACGGTTTCCGGGAGCCTGTTCTTATTCTTATAAAAGAGGGCGCAGACCTCGGTCGAGACCGTGAACCCCGGGGGGACGGGCAGGCCCATCCCGGCCATCTCGGCCAGGTTGGCGCCCTTGCCGCCGAGGACGTCCTTCATCTTCATATTGCCTTCGGCGGCGCCGGCCCCGAAGAAATAGACGTATTTCTTAGTCATGGGTTAGCTCCTGAACGCTAATATATTCAATGAAATATACACGGATTCGGACGGAAATTCAATCGGACGCCGTTCGGCGTCCGAAGAAAGATCGGCTGGAGAGGCAGGGAGCGGATCCTGAGAAGCGACCATCAGCACCGCTCTGCAGCGACTCGGAGGAGCGGTGCTGGGAACTATCGGAATCGAGTCTTGGCTATCAGGCCTCAGAAGATTCGTAGTAGGGATCCCAGTCGACAAAAAACCAGTTCTCTGTCTAATCCCGTCTTCCGGGGGCGAAGAGGAGGCACAGGCCCATGAAGAGCATCCCCAGGTCTTCGAGGATGACGCCGAATCCGGATCTCCGGCTGAGGGCCCCGAAACAGCCGCATTCGATGTCGAGGCCGCGGGCGATCGTGATCAGGGTCAACAGGATGAAGAAGACGAGCAAACCCGAGATGATCAGAGCGGAGGCACGTTTCCAGATGCCTGCGGCCAGGGCGACTCCGGCCAGGATCTCGAGCCAGGGCAGGATGACGGCCACGACAAAAGAGAGCGACTGACCGACGAGGCGGTAGTTGCGGATGTTCTGGGCGAAGTCGAGCGGGTCGAGGACCTTGACGACGCCGGCGTAGATAAAAAGACCGCCAAGGACCAACCGGAAGGCGACGAGGAGGGGCTTATTCTTGATCATCGCCTTTCTCCTGCGGCAAACCGGCCTTTTCCCATTCCTCCCACCCGCCGGTCATGACGCGGATGTCCTCGAATCCCTCGTCATGCAAACTCTTGGCCAGGGCCAGGCTCGACTGGCAGTCCCCACCCTCGCAGTAGACGACGAGTGTCCTCTCCCGCTGGAGCTCCAGAACATCCGGCGGGATCTTCAGCTTGGACTCGGTCGCCGGGAGATTCCGGGCCCGCGGCACATGGCTTTCCCGAAAAAGCCTCTCCAGCCGCGCGTCGAACACGACGGCCTCCCCCGCCGCCCAGAGATCCTCCGCTTCCTGGATCGTGATCAGGCGGATGCCGGGATACTCCGTCGGGGACAGGAAGGTCTCCCGGAATTCTCCCCGGGCGAACCGTTTGACGAGAGGAAAGTGGACGGCCGCGGCGAGGAGGACGCTGAGGGCCCCGATGACCAGGACCTGCCGGACGATCTTCCGTGTTTCGCTCAAGGCGTCATCAGCCGTGAATGGCCTTGTACTTTTCGAGCCCCGCTTTGAAGATCCGGATGGCCTCGCGAAGCTTGGGCGCGTTGACGACGTAGGCGATCCGGGCCTCGTCCGTTCCCTGGCTCGGCGTCGCGTAGAAGCCCGGGGCCGGGGCGATCATGACCGTCTTGCCGTCGAGCGAAAACTCCGCAAGCAGCCAGACGGCGAAATGTTCGACGTCCTTGACCGGAAGGCGGATGATGACGTAAAAGGCGCCCTGGGGTTTGTGGATGACGACCCCCGGAATATCCTTGAGGCCGTCGAAAAGGATGTTCCGGCGCTTGTCGTACTCGTCGCGGATGCCCTGGAAATAGTCCATGGGCATGTTGTAGGCGGCCAGGGCGGCCATCTGCTCGACCGAGGGCGGGCAGAGCCGGGCCTGGGCGAACTTGAGGGCGGCCGCGTAGACGTCCTTGTTGCGGGTGATGATCATGCCGATACGGGCGCCGCAGCAGCTGTAGCGCTTGGAAATGCTGTCGACGACGACCACCCGCTCCTTGATGTCCTCGTACTCGAGGACGCTTTTATGCTTCAGTCCGTCGTAGATGAACTCCTTATAGACTTCGTCGCCGACAAGGAAGAGATCGTGCTTTTTGACCAGGCCGACGACCCGGTCCAGTTCCTCCGGCGTGTAGACGGTCCCCGTGGGGTTGTTCGGGGAACAGAGCAGGATGGCCTTGGTCTTGGGCGTGATCTTGGCCTCGATGGCCTCGACAGGAGGCAGGCGGAAACCGTCCTCGACGCTGAGCGGCAAGGGGACGATTCGGACGCCAGCGAAAGAAGCGTAGCCGTTGTAGTTCGTATAATAGGGCTCGGGGATGATGATCTCATCGCCAACGTCGGCCAGCACGGAGAAGGTGAAGTGGATGGCCTCGGAGCCGCCCGTGGTGATGAGCACGTCGTCCGCCCCGAGGGGGATGTTGTATTTCGCGAAATAGCGGGTGACCGCCTCCCGGAGCTCGAGGAAGCCCTGGGCCGGGCCATAGCCCAGCACCGGCTGGTTCCAGTTATGGAAGGTGTCCATGACGGGCTTGGGGGCGGGGATGTCGGGGTCACCGATGTTGAGGTGGATGACCTCGATGCCCCGGGCCTTGGCCTGGTCGGCATAGGGTTTCAACTTCCTGATGGGAGACGCCTGAATTTCGTATCCGCGCTGGGAGATCTTCATGGCTGAGTCCTCCGTCGTGATAGGCTTCGGCTCCGAGGCCCCATTATAGGAGATATGCGGGGCGCGGCGCAACGGTTCGGTTAGAAGGCGAAGCCGACGAGACCGCTCTCCTCGGCCGCGTCGATGACGGTATAGGGGCTGACGTGGGCGAACCATTCCCCGCTCCAGTAGACGCGGACCTTCTGGAGCTTGAACGTCAGTCCGGCCGCCAGCGAGAAGGGCGTCCGGAAGGCTACCGGCTGGTGGTCACGGTAATCGGCGGCCAGGAAATCATCGCCGTCGCCGTCGCCGTCCATGTCCAGGGCGACCACGGTGGAGTTCACGCCCGTCGAGCCGGTGCCGGAAAGGGTCAGGCCGGGAGTGGTCATCGTCAGCCCCATCGTCGCCCATTTGAAATCGAAGGCCAGGCCGATCTTCCACAGGATCCGGATGTTCTGATAGTGATACTGCCGGGCTCCCAGGGCCATGGCGACGCTGTTCCCGGAGTCGAGCGCTTCGACGAGCGTTTGGATGCTCGCCCGGTGCGTCCGGACCGCGATGTACTGGCTGACGCCGACGCCGACGTTTTTCGCGACCTTATAGGACCAAGTCAGCCCGAACCACGGTTCGGACATCCTTTCCTCCAGCCGGAACTGGGTGACGTACTTTTCAGATCCCGGGGCGTCCGGGAGGATGTCCCGGGTGCCGGTCGACGAAACCGAAACGCCGAGCTTGACGTCCTGGCGGGAGAGGTAGGAGTAGCCGAACCAGTGCTTGCCGAGCCCCCGGAACTTGAACGTCCCGGCGATGAGCGAGGGAGCAGGCCCCAGGTTGGTGGAATTGAACGGGACGCTCCCCCGGTCACTCCCGACGAGAGAGACGTGGGGGTACTGGATGACCTTGGCGGCCATCAGGGTCTGCGGGTCCTTGATCAAGCTCATGCCCCCCGGGTTGTAATAGGTCCCGCTGAGGTCGAGGACACTGCCGATGACCGCCCCGCCGAGGAGCGTCGCCCGCGTGCCGTAATGACTCGTCCAGTAGTGCGAATCTTGGGGCCGGGCGAAGGAAGCCAGACAGAGACAGGCGACCGGGACCGGGAGGCGGAGGCTTTTCATCGCCCCCTATCTATATGCGATTTTTTTGTTTTTCGTCAAGCGGGCGTTAGGAGCGCTGTCAAGGGACGAGCCTTCGCGGCGGAAGTGGACCCCCGGGCAAGGCCGGGGCCCCCGCCGCCGACGAACATTCCGGTTGCCAACCGAAGGCGATTTCTGTTAGTTTAAGGGGCGAACCAAGCCCCCGAAGAGCCATGACGATAGACAGG
>Ga0268276_1000458_pt1 | contig 48759 bp, 35 predicted proteins | sample saktaG_4_FD_190145 | JGI IMG/M metagenome (GOLD analysis project Ga0268276, IMG submission 190145) | Saline water microbial communities from Sakinaw Lake, British Columbia, Canada - sak_2010_1_5_45m | ecosystem: Environmental > Aquatic > Non-marine Saline and Alkaline > Saline ...
TAACGTCAATATAATATATCGGGTTGTTTGCAGCGTAATGGTAGGGCGTAAGGCTAACATATTTTTCAGCAAAGGCATCCGGTACATGAAAACGTCCGATCTGCGGGTCATAGAACCTGGCTCCGTAGTCGTACCATTCCAGATCGGCTTCGGTCTGAAGTTCTTTGGAGTTGTATTTGATCTGGTTGTCATTATCTCCGTATACAGGAATTTCCATGCCAAAGGGATAGTAGTCGGTGCCATTAATGGTGGAAGGAATTTCAGGATCAGAGGAAACTACTGATCTTACATTTCCAAGGTGGTCCTTGATGAAGTATTCGGCATAGAAAATTTCATCGTGATCATCCCATTTCAGCCTTCCTTCAGAGGTGAGGATGAAGTCAATGTGTTGGTCTTTGTAAACAAACATGCCGGAGTAGTCGGTGGTTTCCATCAAGCGGTTGTCTTCGTAATAGGTTTTCTGCAATTTTGTACCATTAGCATCATAAAGATAATAAATCCTACGGTTGTTTTCAAATTCCATCTTCAATGGAAGGTTGAGGTGGTTATATGTAATATCTATAATACCTTTGTTCAGGTCTTTTGTCATATTACCGTTGTCGTCGTAAAAATATTCCGTACCACCTGACGGATAAAAATGGCCATTGTCCTGAAAACCATAATAATTATTTACCGGATCATTCACCCCAATAACCCGGTTACCTTCATACCAATATGCTAATAAGTCCATTATTGAATATTGTGAACCACATAAACCCCAACGTTGCATTTCGGTTATATTTCCATTGTAATCATAAATGATATATCGAATAGAGTAATTATTGTTTACACTCCAGGGACCCCCTGAATTTACGCCATAAACTGCACTTGTCATCCGGTTTATAGCATCATAGGTGTATCCATAGCCTTTTCCAATCAAACTGTTTGAATGTTTCCATATATTGGCCGCAATGTTTCCGTTGTATCTGGCAATGCAATTTAAACCGCTGATGGCTGAATCATATACGAGTTCCTGAGAAAACACGTCATTGGTATCATTCCCGTTTGTACGGAGGTTTATTCCATTTAACCACCCACGTATATTATATCCATAATCCACTGACTGAAGATTTTCTGAACTGTCGCTCTTATAGAAGTTTTTCTCGATGACTTGACCAAGTTCATTATAATGCAAATCAACCATCAGGAATTGGGGTTGATTATTGACTTTCATGTAGGTCTGTTTCAAACGTCTTGCATGGTCATAAACCATACTGTCGTTGACTATCACAACATCATTTATACCAGCATGTGAGGTATGAATCTGTATGGCATCTCCGATGAAATTATATTTGGTAGTTGTCGTATCAAAATGCCCAAAATGGTTTTGAGCCTGCTGTTGAATGATACGCGATCTTTTATCATAGAAATTCACTGAAGACAACCAGGGGTCTTGTAATGGACAACCCTCCAACATTTTTGTTTTTGTACCGGTCAAAAGACCCTTTGGAGACTCTAAAAAGTCAAGATTACCAAAAGCAGGAAATGGCTCATAGCTAAAATCATTGTTATTATCCAAATCAAAATCATAATCATCGTAATAATATACATCTAATGTTCTGCAGTCTTCTCCGGGAGGAAAAGCAAGAAAATTTGTATATCCATGAAAATCATCTCTTGGCTCACATGGTTCAGAAGTACGGTGTTCATAATTCTGATGATGCGATATATATTCATTGGCCAAATTTTGGATAGCTTCACGGGTTGTATCTACATTGTTGAAATAGAAACCGGTTAAGACGGGTCTCCCTAATATATCATACTTGGTAAACAGCCATCTACAACCCTTTCTCATATTACCATCCTGGGTTAAAATAACACGATCCAAAGAATCATAGATCATATAAACCGGTTTTTTCATCCCCGGAATACGTTTCTCCACCAAACGGTTTTGTGAATCATATTTGTATGTGAAGCACCACCGCTCGATGAACTGATCATTGCTTGAAAAAGATCCTGTAATTGCCCGACTACCCTGAGGAGAAATCACAAATGCCAGGTTCCCATACTTATCGTATATGTAATAAGTTCTAAGTGTTGTTCCTGATATATTCTTCTCAGTTAAAATGATACGGTCGGATTTATCTTTGTAAGTATCTGTAATATTTTCATCCTCATCAACAGTTCTGGATATTGACAGAGTTTGTGAATTATAGTTAGTATTTGTTGAAAATTGCATTGTCTGTTGATTGATCTCAAAAACAGGAACATGAATATAATAATTTATATATGTAAAATAATGAAACTCTTGCGGATGTGCATCCAGTTGCCAGGACTCACCAGGAAAACCTTGCTTCATAACACGATTTATGGGCGAATTATCAAAAGCTTTTTCGCTATAAGGGAAAGTAGTATATGGTATTGTGTTATCTGAGCGAGAGCTGTAATATGATATTGTGCGGGCATAAGCAGAATCTTGAAATAATCCGTCAGCTTCTGCAGAAAATGGCATAAAATCCATCTTTTGCCTTCCTAAAGAATCATATTCAATATGTTGGATTAAATCTTTTGAAGTGGGAGAAGAATGATAACTATTGGTTTGCATAGCCCTTCCCAGACCGTCATAATACTGGATGAGATCCATTTTTTGACCGTCTGACATTGTACTTACATCAAAGGGATATTCTCTGGGGACGAGCAAATCGGTTTGAACTATATAATTTTTGTCGGAGCTCTGTCCGTATATATCACAAATAGCACCAACAATAAAAATTAGTATCAAAGATGTAATCCTTAAACACTTTATTGTAAAGTGATCATTGGTTTCTCTTTTCATAATAAAATTCTCTTTTAATAATCTAATTAACATGAATCATTTTTATCACTTTTGAAATAAATACAGAATCTCCCTTGGCCAGCAATTGGCAATGATAAATTCCACTTCTATAAACTTCTGCATTAAAATCAAGAAAATAATTGCCTAAAGGTTGATTGGAATATTCCCAATTTTTTATACAAGCACCGTTTATATCAAGTATTTTAATTATTACTTCACACGTTTCAGGCAAACTATATATAATCTTTGTTTTTTTCATGAATGGATTTGGATAATTAAAGAAGTTAGTCAACTCTTCAGAAGTCAACAAAGAATCTTGAGGTTGATTCTCCATTTCATTGAGCTTCAGATATTCTAATTGAGAAAAAACAGACTGAGTTTTGAGACTGTCTGGTTGAAAGCTATCTGCACTATCAATCTCTGGAGCCATTTTCAGAATAAAAAAATCTTTATCACCTTGTGAGATAAGACTGATCTGATCAAATATCACCGTACCATGGAAACTTCCACAGAAAATTAAATTACTGAGTTCGGGCATAACCACTGATTGTATAATCGGATTGAAATCAATGCCTGTTTGAAATATTTCTGAAATATCTCCAAGCATTCCATAGCTTGCCAACGTCACATTCTGATTGCCTTCTTCGATTTTCAAATCTGAGGTCATCAGTATTTTTTGTCCAACAGGTATCCATGCATCAAATACAAAATCGTTTTTTTCAAGTCCATGTTTCTTATCATGATTAAGTTTACCGTTCTTTTTGAAAGTCAAGTGAAAGATATCGTCTCCTCCCTCTCCATTCAATATTTTTTTATTCATATGGAAAAGTTTGTCTTTAAACTCACCCGTCATAATCATCTTACCATTACCGCCAAATGTTATGCATTTGGCCTTGTCGTCATGTACGCCACCTACTGTTTTTATCCAGGAAAAATCACCATTATTGGCATATTTGGCAATAAAAGCATCTGATTTCCCATAACTGTAAACAGTGTTTTGAGAACTATCAGTAGTAAGGGAGTCAGTAAAGTCTCCAATGACATAGTAATCATTGAAATTGTCCATTAAAACATCCTTTATAATAGTTTTTCCAGTGCCTTGAATCAGTTTTACCCAAGTTAAATCACCCTGAGGTGTCCACTTAGCCAGAAAACCATCATAACCGCCTTGAGAAAGCCAATTTTCTGAATTAGTACCAAGAAATTCAATGGTTTTCGTGAAGAAGCCACCGCTAAGGAGATTCCCCTGAAGGTCGTTAACTAAAGACAAGCACTGTTGATTACCGACCCCACTTAATTGTCTAAGCCAGTTTAGATTGCCTAGGGAATCATACTTAGCCACGAAACTATCAATGTAATCCTGAGATATTAAAGTATCGCTTTCAATATAAAGAGTATCTTCGAAAATACCTGAGAGGTACACATCCCCCTCGCCATTGATCATTACATCTGTTGGATTATCCACTCCTTTGCCCCCGAAATGTTTTGACCATAATAATTGACCTTCGGGATTTAATTTTCCGAAATAGATATCCTCTTGCCCGTAGCTTGTCACTGTATCGATGACCCCATTGTTTGAAAGATAAACTTCTTTTTCAATGATTCCTGTGAAATAAATATTTCCAGTTGGATCAGTGATCAATTTAACTCCACGGTCTGCACCAAGGCCTCCTATTTGGAAAGCCCATTGCGGAGTTATCAGTTGGGCGCTGGAACCTGTTATTCCAAGAAACAAAATCGGAAAGATTAGAGTTGATAAAAATTTGTTTTTCATTTTATTTTCATTTTGATCATATTAATCTTACTCACCGTGACCTGCCTGAATAACTGTTACTACTTCCGTTAATCCAGGCACTGATATTACTATATCACATTGTCTTTCCTGCTCTCCACGATTTTCTTCATAATGAATAATAAATGAATCATCATTTGTTTCTCCTTGAGTAATCCACGGATCATCATGCTCATTAAAGATAAATGTGACATCCCAGGATAAGTTTGAACTAACTTCAATCTCATCGTCTCCACTAGGGAATTCAACATATAGAGTATCAGGCGAAACATTTAGATAGTCAATGCCCTCTTGTGAAACTATGATTGAATCCATGATTCCTCCTCCAGTGACATGTACATCGGTTTCTCGTGGCTGAATAGAAGTATTTTCAGAACAGTGAATTTTAAAATTCCCGTTATTATTTCCACTTTGCGATGGGCTGATAACTAACCAGGGAACTGATTCATTTGCAAACCAATGAACATTGGAAGTTACTGATATTTGGATTGAATCTGCATCCTCTCCAAAAGAAACATTATCAGGGTTCATCGTAACATATGGAGCACAAGATTGCGTAACCGGACAAGTAAAATTCAGGCTATCACAAATAAGCGTAAACTCACCATTACGATCATCATAGGTATTATTTTCATCACAAGTGATCGTATAAATATTGTTCTGACTGGTTTGGTTAATTTCAAACCAACTCACTGAAGGTTGGATATTTACTTCATTATTCAGATTTGTAATTACTTCAATCGTGTCAATACCTCCGGTATAATTGTAAGAAAAGTCACTGGGAGAACATAAGAGATACTTTTTAAAATTATATTCTAAATGCTTAATAATATTTAAATCAGGATCTAAGATATTCGTAAGACGTCGATAATTATCATAAGTATACGAAGTCATAACTCCTGCAGGATCGGTTGCATTCACCATTCCAACAAGTGGATCGTACGTATACGTATATACGAGTCTTGTTTCATTGGAATATTGTTCTCTGACTTTTGAACCGATTTCAATTAATTCATTACCGGTCAGGGTTTGAAGTTGCTCATAATTCAGTCCTGTTGCATCTACAACTTCCTGAAATGAAGCATTCTCAACCTTTATTATGGGAAGTGAATAATTATACCCCCACAGATAAGCAATATGGTGTCCATTTGGTTTACCAAGTTCTATTGGATTGCCTTTTGAATCATATTGGTAATAGATAAGGTCAGTTTTCAATGGACTATTTCCAATAGCACTTTCAATGCTTTCAGGCCAGATAAAATCCCCCCACAGTTTATAATTGATCCTTTTTGTGAAAATTTTTTCACCATTTTTATATGTTTCCGTTTGAACTGGCTCTGAAATCCTATGCCTATGTATAGTTTTCAATGAATCTACTGCAGCATATTCAGTTGTAGTTAAGGTACCTCCCGGTAAGGCATTTATTCCATCAACATCATCCGGATAATAATTCTTAACAAGAATAGTATCTCCTTCGCTATCCACAGTCTTTTCACGTGACAGTTGCATATGTACTTCATTATCGTAATAATAATTGGTAACTTTTGATATTGGATTATTGCCATTTTCATCATAATCACGTTGAATGGTTTGGTTTATATAGTGCCATTGGGCATTTAGATTATAAGTGTTAATATTGTAAAAAGATTGAAAATATGTGCCTTGCCTAGTTTCTCTCATAGCTGCATTAAAACCTTCCCATGCTAAATCAAGGCGATTATCATGATAATTTTCATTTTCTAATGTTTTGATTGGATTAAATTCTCCAATTGTGCTTCTTGAATAATAAGTTTGTTTCCATTCAAATCCATTTTGAAAAACATTAGTGAAAGGTGTGCCGGGAATTAAATCTCCCCATTGGTCGGGTATTGAATCAAATTCAAGATAAAAATTATGAGCAATGGCACCGCCTTCAAAATTTTCTCCAAATCCCTCAATTACGGAGTTATAACTAATATAATTGCCTTGCAAATTATAAATTGGGTTCAGTGAACCAGAAGATAGAATAGCATCTGTTTTTTCAGTCTCAATCAACCTATTATCATTATCAAAGTAAACTGTACTGCTTTGGAAAAATGAAATAGCGGGTCTTAGGTTTTCCATTTTTCCTGAAGAACATTCCAGTGAATCAGGAAATGAATAATAATACTTTTTAATGGTTTCGTTACCCGAATTGTCACAATTGACAGTTTTTGTAACTCTTAATCCGCCTATCTCTTTGTTTATCATAATATTTTGAATAAGGTCTCGGTAATAGTTTAGAGACAAGAAACCCGATAGGCATGGTTTGCAAATAGCTATTTCAAAAATATATGAATGACCTTCTTCCAATTTAATATAGCAATTTGATTTATATTGATTGTAAGAAGTAGAAATTTGGATCGATGCAGATCCAAGTTCACCAATATCAACATAACATCCAGCAGTTTTGCTGAAAGTATGAAAGCAAACTTGTTGATTTGTTTGAGCATCCCTGCATGAAATGGTCATTTTATCATGTGGCGGGGGGGGGATATCTTCACACCCCTGAGTATACCACAAATTAAATGAAACAGGCACATGTTCCTGTGTGGTTTGTATTATCCCCGTAGAACAAGTATCACGAATCCAGCCACTATATTCCGGGCCTGAATCAATCCTTAATTCAATATAAACAGGGTCAGGGAATATCTGTCCAACCGCTCTTACAGTGTGAGGCTCGTAGGTTAAAATAGTACTGCCCATTGTTGGATAAGTAATTCTTTTTAATAAGCCGTAAATGCCAAATTGCCAACAAGGATTTTTATCTCCTTCAATAGCGCTAAATAAAGTGGTAATATTCGGTAAGGGATTATTATATAAAACTGAAACGTAATTCGTCAAATCACCAGTTACGAAATCATGATTATATTTTCCATTAAAATACCCCCAATAATCTTGAGAATAACTCAGTCTAGGAGCCATTTTCCAAGGAGAGTAATATTCAAAAATGTATGGATTAATTACATTTTCGTTTCCTGTAATATCAATCACTTTTTCAAGTAACAATCTATGTGTATTTACTAAATTTTGATCATAAATATCTAAGTCATTATTCTTAAAGATAAAATTGCTAGGAAATATTTTATAATCAAATTTGGACTTCTTGATTAAATCATTTTCTAAATCATATACAGTAATTGAATCTAATTTAGTAAATCCAAATGAACCTACGCCATTGCTACTGAACATATTTGAATATGCAAAATTTACTACACCATCCGTCCACGTTATTTTTTGCAATCTTTTGGAAGCAATTATTTTTGTGAAAGTATATTGAGGTTGTGTATGTGTTGCAGGATGCATAATACAATCAGTAACATATTCTGAGGAGCAGTCTTTAGTTGCTCTAACAGTTTGCGAAAGGCCAACATCGTATGTAAGTGAAATAGTATCATATTCTAATATCACTTCATCTCCGTTTAAGAGTTCTATTGTAGTTAAATACCAAGCAGTTTTATTTGGTCCATTAATGTGGGGTGAACCTTGAGGAACGTTAGCCTGAACAGTATAGGTTTTTTCAAAAGCCCCGTTATTTCCAAAATAATATTTTAATCCATCAGGTGTGGTAATCATAAAAGCTAATTCATTTATATCACTATCAAATCCATTAAATACTTCAATTTTAATGGGAGATGGATTAATTAAAACAGCTTTTAAATTTTTGTCCAGAAAAAATTTACCAGAATATCCAGGAAAATTGAAGCCAAAAATATCAGGTTGAATATCTGAGCCAGCATTTTTATAATAAGATTCTATAGTATCTGACATCTCAGAGGAACTTATTTCACAGTTAGGAAAAGTTACTCTATTATCAAGATTATCAAGCTCATCGTTAACGGACCGTGTAATAACACCTCCTACATTTAAGCACCAACCTATACCTACAATTGATGGTAATTCATCAACACGAATTCCGTTTGAACTGTAACTTAAAGAAATAGGGATGTCAACCTCTTTAGTTTTAATTGAGTAAATTGGAATATTGAATTGGACTGTTCCCGTAAAAAGTCCCACAGGAAGTTGGTTATAAACACCTAAAGATGAAGCAGTTGGGGAAGGAGGAAGAAGATTGCTATCAGGCTGGCCAATAATCGTAAAATAGATGAAACAATAAAAAACAATAAGAAAAAAAATTCGAAAATTTCTCATACAGTTGATTTTTATAAGAATTATAAATATCCTTGATTCATTTTTCTTGGGCAGTAAAATATGAACTATAATAAAGGTTAATAATCATAACATTTTCAAAAAAGAAACATCCTATTTAATGGTAGAGATTAATCAGCGTGAGAATTACTAAGTAAGAGTTGAGTTAATAGCTATAAGTCGTTCAAAAATTTAAATTAAACTGGCTATTTTCAAGGATGTATATTTCTACACGATAAATCAAAGAACTTCAATTTAAGATAATGGTATTCTCAATCAAATAAAGAACATGTGTTTTCACAATATGGGCGGGGAGAGTATTATTTATTGTAAATTGCAAAGTTGGTTTGGCAGCCTTTTGATAAATTCCTAGCAATCAAATATAGTGAATAAAATTTTTGTTGTCAATAGGAAAGCATAATATAGAATTTTTCTAAATATCAATAATTTTTTATCTGTAAATGAAAGTATATAATTTTACTAATGACTGCCGACTGCCGGCTCAATGCCCTGCCCTCTTTGCTTCATTCCAGAAAACATCCATTTCTTCGAGCGACATCTGGTGAAGGGCCTTACCGGTATTCCTGGCACCTTTCTCAACATATTGAAACCTCTTGATGAATTTTCTGTTAGTCCGTTCAAGGGCATCTTCAGGATTGATATCGATAAAACGGGCATAATTGACCAGGGCGAATAACAGGTCGCCAAATTCCATCTCAAGCTTTTGCTTGTCACAATCTTCTTCAGCACATTCGACTTCTCTTCTGAACTCGTGCATTTCCTCAACTACCTTATCCCATACCTGCGAGATTTTATCCCAGTCGAAACCGACACCGCTGGCCTTTTCCTGGATACGGTAAGCTTTAACCAGTGCAGGAAGTGAATGAGGAACACCCCCCAACACTGACTCACGGCCTTCTGTCATTTTGATTTTCTCCCAGTTGTCCCTGACCTCGCCTGCATTTTTCACCTGCACATCGCCGTATATATGAGGGTGCCGCCTGATCAGTTTCTCACATATCGAGTCAAGAACATCCCTGATATCAAACGCATTCTTTTCACTTCCAATTTTCGCGTAAAAAACGATATGCAGCATCAGGTCGCCAAGTTCATTTTTGATTCCATCCGGGTCCTTTTCCATGATTGAATCTGACAGCTCATAAGTTTCCTCCAATGTCAGGTGCCGGAGGCTGTCGAAAGTCTGCTCACGATCCCAGGGACATTTCTCCCTTAATTCATCCATAATATTGAGAAGGTTTGAAAAAGATTGTATCCTGGGATCCATAAATCTTATTTTAAGCAAAAGTAAGGCTAAATGACCTATGGGTTTACCTTTAACTGGATGGTATTTTACTAATTTTGTCCACACCTTTATTCTCGGAGTTATTTCATGGTCAGTCCCTGTCATGCATAAGCTATTCAGAACATTACCCGGTGGTTTTACCCTGCAGGGCACAATCGGGCTTTTCGTTCTGTTCTTTTTGGCAGGTACTGTCAATGCACAACAAGAATTCCGTCACAAGCTCCGGAGCCATGGCATTGTATTGGAAGGCAGGGTTTACTATGGCTGGACACTTGACCATCATATTGAAATAACGCCTTATAAACGGCACTACCCTGCTTATGAAATAAGCGTTCTCAAGGCCACTTATGGCCGCACACGTTGGGAATACATGTACAATTATCCTCTGATCGGGATTTCATATTGGTATTCCGACCTTGGTCGCACCAAGCCCCTGGGGGCGGCTCATGCAATTTTCCCCTACATTAATTTTCCATTACTACAGAAGAAAGGATTTAATGTCTATTTCCGGCTTGGCGTGGGCATCGGTTACCTTACTCAAAAATACGACCGCTATGATAATTTCGAGAACCTGGCTATTGGCTCTCATCTCAATGGCGCCGTCAATCTTCTTCTTGAAGCCCGCCTGCGATTGGGCAAAAGGTTCATGGCAGCCGGGGGAGTATCGTTAATGCATTTTTCCAATGGGGCCATCAAACAACCAAACTATGGCCTGAATATGCCCGGGGTTAGCTTTTCCCTGGCCTACAGGCTGAGCCGGGAAAACCCTTATCAGAGGCAGAAACTGCTTCCGGATCTCGTCCCCTTTGAATTCGATGGAAAGAAGTTTCTTCAACTCGACTTGAATGCAGGATTCGGTATCAAAGACTTACAATCCACTCTTGGTAATGGGAACCAATATGTAGTGGCTGTGGTTTATGGTAACCTGCTCTGGCCTGTGCGTTTCAAGAGCAGGATCGGTTTTGGCTTCGATATCTCGTATGATGGTTCGGATGAGAAACTGCTTGAAGTCAGGGGTAACGTTCCAAAACACCGGATCAATATTGTCAAAACCGGCGTGACAGGAAGCTATGAGCTTGCTTTCTCCAGGATGGCAATTATGATGAACCTGGGTATAAATATTTCAGGTGCCGATAAAAGCGATGGTTATGTCTATGAAAAGCTTGCCCTCCGCTACAGGATTACAAAAAACCTTTTCGGCAGCCTTACGCTGAAAGCTTATTATGGCAAGGCCGATTATATCACATTCGGATTGGGTTACAGGATACCTGTCAAATATTACTGATAAAGAAAAGATGAAGATGAAAAGACTGATCAAATTATTTTTCACTGTAATGGCGCTATTACTTACCCAATGTAGCAAAGATGATGGTATATGCGTCAGTTCAACCGGGAAAACTATCACGCAGGATCGCACAGGTCTTCCGTATCATTATGTTGAAGTTTACGATAACATCAATCTTATTCTGATCCAGGATAGCGCCTTTACCGGCATAAAAGTGGAAGCCGGTGAGAATCTCATTGATGGCATCACAACTGAGATTGACAGCGGGAGGCTCGTGCTTAGGAATTGTAATTCATGTAACTGGCTGCGGAGCTTCGAAGTACCGGTGAATGTTTACCTGACATTTACCCAACTGGACACCCTTATTTTTCGTGCAGCCGGAAAAATTACCTGCACTAATGAATGGACGAATGATTCCGTCTATTTTGATGTGATCGAGGGAGGAGGACAAATTGACCTGAAACTGAATGTATTTAAATCTTATTTATCTGTCCTGTACGGAACAGTTACCGTCAATGTCACAGGGTTTTCGCAGGTCACCTTCATTTCAAGCCAGGGATATGGCCCGTTTCACGCTGAAAATCTTTACTCAATGTATACTTACATTTACACTTACAGCCCGAATGATGTGTTTGTTTATGCCAAGAATGAGCTGGCCGCAGAGATCGGCAATATCGGCAACGTTTATTACCGTGGCGACCCGCCGGAAGTTAGCACCAACATTACTGGTGAAGGGAAGCTTATTAAACTATGAGTAGGCTGTTGACAATTGACAGTTAGAAGTAAGCAGTTTAATAATCCTGCCAACTATCAACTGTCAACTGTCAACTTCTTAATGCCTGTGCGCAAGGTAATCTGCTACACCCTCGGCAGTGGCCTTCATGGCTGTCTCACCTGCGTGCCAGTTGGCCGGGCAAACCTCGCCATTTTCTTCGAAGAACTGAAGTGCATCGACCATGCGGAGAGCTTCATCAATGCTGCGGCCAAGCGGCAGGTCGTTGACCAATTGGTGACGCACTACACCCTGCTTATCGATCAGAAATAATCCACGGTAAGCTACGGCTTCACCTTCGAAATCCAGCTCGCCATCTTCCGTATAATCATATTCACCGGCAAGCACATCATAGTTTTCCGAGATGGTTTTGGAAAGATCAGATACCAATGGGAAAGTAACACCTTTTATGCCGCCATCTTTCAACTCAGTATTCAGCCATGCCCAGTGAGAAAATTTACTATCTATCGAACATCCGACCACTGCTACATTTCTTTGCTCAAACTCTGCAAGTTTATCCTGGAATGCCAGGATCTCAGTCGGGCACACAAAAGTAAAATCCAAAGGGTAAAAAAAGAAAACAACATATTTTTTCCCAATGAATTGTTCAAGGGAAAATTTCCCGACAAATTCACCACCATTTATCACGGCGTCAGCTTCGAATAACGGAGCCTTTTTACCAACTAAAACTGCCATACAATTATAATTTTAAATTTTAAATTAATTTCTTTCCTGACTTCTGTCTTCCGACTTCTGTCTTCTTAACATGCCACAAAGTTACGCCTTTCTTCCAGATATTCAACAACTCACATAATCTCCCTGATATCAAAGATCAGCATTTTATCATCGAGGAAATCGTACAGGGTCATTTTACGCAGCTGATAATAATTTACCCAGTAACTGCGAAGGGCTGAATAATAACCTTTCCGGGCATTATCATTGTCGATCTGCGCATTGTTGAGTTCGAGCACGTCATTAACCTGGCCGATCATGTAACGTTTCTGAGTCACATCGTATCTTTTCTGTGCCACCGTATCGGCTTTGGCCGCAATAAACAGCTGATTCTTCTGCATATTAAACTGCATAACGGTCAGAAATACATTTTGTTCAAAATCTATAATTTCCTGCTCAACAGATGTTTGTTCAAGTTCGAAGTTTGATTCCGCTACCCTGATTTGTCCTCTTGCCTTCCCCCAATCGAGGATAGGTATGTTCATTCCGACATTCAGCTGCTGCTGATCTACAGGGTTCTTGTATACATTGGATAATAATCCGGTACTTTGCGTCAGTCCGTATTCAACGTAAAGGTCTGCGTCAAACCTTCCGTTCATTTTAGCTCTTCTGACATCGCTTTCAGCAGTGATCAGCCGTTCCTGGAAGTCTATTGAAGCAGCGGTGTTTCTTCTGGCTTCATCCAATGCTTTTGCTGCACTGATCATATCATACCGGGTTTCCGCCGGCGGCAATAGTTTAATTGCACCGGCATCTTTTATCCTCAGATAAGACTTGAGGCGGAACAACATATTCTCATAATCAAGGCTTGCATTATCCACTGAAGCTTTCGCCCTGAGAAAGTTGAGCTCAAGTTGCAAGAGGTCGTTTTCAGCAATCTTTCCCAGTTGGTACCTCCCCCGGGCGATCTTGTAAAGGGTATCATAATTGTTCAGGTTCTTTTCGGCAATTAACTTCTCGATCTGCGCCAGTAACAAATTAAAAAAATGATTGATCGTCGTGATAGAAACCTGCTCAACATCTTCCATATACTGCCGTTTGGCTTTCTCATACTTGAGCGGCTCCAGTTGCTTCGCCCAGCGGTATTCGTTATACTGGAAAACAGGCTGGCGATATCCTATGATTATTGGTGTCGATTGATAATTGGAGTACGTGCTGTCCGGATAAAAATTATCCAAACGTTGAAGCCGTGATTCAAGGAAAACTGACCCACCGGTGAAACCGATTTTCTGATTGATCGTCATCCCGGCTGAATAATTGCCAAGCGTGTTATATTGGAAGATATCCGGTCCGTCCGGGACGGAAATCGTACGGAATGAACGGCTGAAACTGGGAAGATTAGCATCCAGATTAACGGAAGGGAGATAGTCGGCTTTGAAAGAGCGATACTGCCAATAGTTAATCCTGAAACGATGCTTGGCGATCATGGCATCTGAAGATTTAGTCTGGGCAATGGCCAGGGCATCGCTGAGGGTCAGCACCAGGGTGTCATTCTGGGAAAATGCAGATGACAGGTTGATCATCAGGACAAAAGCAACAGAAAAAATGATCTTTAACCTCTTGATGGAATATGATTTTATTCTATTCATATCTTAAAGATTCTACCGGATCCTGGTCCGAGGCCCTTTTTGCCGGCATGTATCCGAAGAGGATTCCTATAAAAGCTGAAACCCCGAATGATACCACGATTGATATCGGTTTGACTATCGTCAGGATCCCTGTGGTGCGGTGGATCATTATGGCAAAAATGACGCCAAGGGCAATGCCGATCACCCCGCCGGAGATGCTGATGATGATGGCTTCAGAAAGAAACTGGAAAATGACATCTCTCCGGGTAGCCCCTGATGCCCGGCGGATGCCGATCTCTTTGGTCCGTTCCATGACTGACGCCAGCATGATGTTCATGATGCCAATGCCCCCTACTACCAATGAAATACCTGCAATGAAACCCAGGACGATGTTGAAAATGTCTTTTGTTTTTTGTTCCTGTTTAAGTAATAACTCAGGAACACTAATCTGAAAATCATCAACCTGCTGATGCCGCCTTTTCAGCATGGCTGTAAGGGCTTTTGTGGTAGCATCCAGGTATTTGCTGTCGGACACCTGTACCACGACCTTATCCAGCTGGTTATAATTGTCATCCATTGAACCCGAAGAACTGCTTGAAAAGGAAGCCATGCCTCCATCTATAAACATCATCGAACTCCCCCCCTGCCGCAGCGAGGCATCATTTACATAAGCACGGTCCCTGTACCTGAGCAGTACCGTGTGGATGGGCGCATAGATATGGTCATTGTAATCACTGATGCCAATGTCTTTTGATTCATCAACCCGGAAAGCCCGGTTTTCTAATACACCGATCACGGTAAGCCAGATCCCGCCACATTTGATGGTTTTACCCAACGGGTCTTCCTGTGAGAAGAACCTTGATTTTACGCTGGGGCCGATAATACAAACCGGGCTGCCTGATATTACCTGCTGTTCCTGGAAATACTGTCCCGCAAATAGTTTCAGGTTATAAACTTCGAAAAAATCGTTGGTCACCCCGATCAACTTGGCTGCTGAACGTTTGCCGCCTTTAATAATGAAAGAGTCATAACTAACTTCAGCACTGACCCTCGTGACGGTCGGAATAATGTCTTTTATGCTTTCAGCGTCTTCCAGGGTAAGGCCAGGGGAATATTTTTTCTGCATCTTCTGCCCGCTGCTTTCTTCATCTGAACCTCCCCCACTTTTACCGTTCAGTTCGAGCAGTGGGGTGACGACGATGTTGTTCACCCCGACCAGTTTGATCTGGTCGAGGATTTCTTTCCTGGCGCCATTTCCAATGGCCATCATGGAGATTACTGCTGCTACCCCAAATATGATGCCCAGTGCGGTGAGCATTGATCTGAAACGGTTGGCGATCACTGCTTCCACCGCAATATTGAGCGAGTGGAAATAACGCTGGTAGGTTGTTTTCCGGATATTTTTCATCTTAATGGCTAATGGGCCTTGTCGCTTTCCTGGCGGAATTTCCCGATCACCTCGGGATCAAGCCTGATTAGCTTGCTCTTCTCCGCATCTGTCGGGGGAACCAGGTAGACCTCTTCACCCGCCTCCAGCCCGGCCCTGATAATCACTTCATTTTCATTAGAAAGGCCCGGAATAACCTGTTTGCGTGAATTTCCAATATAAACATAGCTCATACTATCATTCGATTGCACGCAATCAAGCGGAATAAAAAGTACGCTGTCGACACTCGACGTCAGGACCTCATTCTTGGTCGTCATCGCTGGTCTGAGAATTGAGTCAAATTCGTTCACTTCAATACTGACCTCAAAGACTTTGGCGTTTGAATTCGGCAGTTGCTGCCCGATGTTAGCCACTTCAGTCACAGTCCCGGTAAATTTCTTGTCGGGAAACGCGTCTACACCTATGCGTACCTTCTGGTTGACCTTGACTTTGCTGATATCAATCTCGTTCACATAAGTCTTGGATTTCATTTCTTTGAGATTGGGAAGTTCGGCAACAATCGGATCCCAGACACTGATTTGTGACCCAATCCCCTGCTTCTGGCCATCCCAGCCCCGGCGATAGATCACCATGCCTGATTTAGGAGCAAATATGGTAAACTCGTTCAGCAACGCCACCATCTTGGCATAATCCGACTGGACTTTCTTCTTGGAAGTATTGATCTCCTGCATGTCAGCCTCGGACTTCCTGAGCTTTACTTCGTAATTTTCGACAGCTTGTTCATAATTCCGCTGGGCTCTTTCAAGTTCAATCTTTGCCTGTCGCTGCGTTGCCGGCGGTTCATAGATCGACTGGTCGACCACGATCTGTTTCTCTTCGAGGGCATACTTCAGGTTAACCAGGTTATCCCTGTTCGTTCTAAGCTCAAGGGTCGTATCCAGCTGGGTTTTGGTAAACTGGGTTTCCAGTTTCTCTATCTCAAGCTCCTGGTCTTTCATCTTATTCACCAGTTCGGTGCGGTCCAGCGTGGCAATGTATTCTCCCGAATCGACCACTGTTCCGTCCGGGATAATATCTTCGATCTTGATCTGCCAGATGCGGAAATCACGCAGGTTAACCGGACCGTTAATCTTTTCTGAGCTTTTAGCCTCCAGTTCACCCGTTGTCGTAACCGTTATATCAAATTTACCAAATTTAACAGGGACCTTAACCGTCGTTTCTTTATCCGGGCCGCTTCCGGCGACCATCCAGATGATGACTATCAATAATACGGCGGCCAGGCTGATCAGATAAATCTTACTTTTTTTCATAATGGCCAGTGTTGATATGACTATGTTATTTAAGGAATTCCTGGATGATCTTTTCTATGGTAAATCCTTCGGCTTCTGCCTTATAGTTCCTGACAATCCGGTGGCGCAGGATGGAGGTGGCGATTGCCTTTACATCTTCGATATCAGGAGAATATTTTCCCTGAATGGCGGCATGGCATTTCGCCCCGATGATGAGGTATTGCGATGCTCTCGGACCAGCCCCCCAGGTGATGAAATCATTAGCCAGTGCATGGGCCGCCGGAGTGCCCGGGCGCGTTTTAGCTGACAATGAAACTGCATATTTATAAACATTGTCCGGTACCGGGATCCTGCGGATAAGCCCCTGGAAGAACAGGATCTCTTCGGCGCTGAGCACTACCTTCAAATCTACCTGCTTATCCTGTGTGGTGCTCTTTACAACTTCAATTTCCTGGTCAAATGAAGGATAATCCAGCCAGATGTTGAACATAAAGCGGTCGAGCTGTGCTTCGGGCAATGGATAGGTACCTTCTTGTTCAATCGGGTTCTGGGTTGCCAGCACAAAAAAGGGATCGGAAAGCTTGTAGTTCTTGCCGGCAAAGGTAATTGCCTTTTCCTGCATGGCCTCAAGCAAAGCTGATTGGGTTTTGGGTGGCGTCCGGTTTATCTCATCCGCAAGGATAATGTTGGCAAAAACAGGACCATGTATGAATTTGAATTTCCTCTCTTCATCCAGGATCTCAGTACCGATGATATCCGAAGGCATCAGATCGGGTGTAAACTGGATCCGGCTGTATTTTAACCCGAGTGCTTGTGAGATAGTGTTGACCATTAAGGTTTTGGCGAGGCCCGGAACACCGACAAGCAATCCATGACCACGACTGAATATAGAGATCAGTACTTTTTTGACAACCTCATCCTGCCCGACAATAACCTTGGCTATCTCCGCCTTCAGGGTGGAATATTTTTCTACAAAAACATCAACGGCTTCAACATCAGATTTATACGATATCATTGAAATATATTTATCCTGGATTGTTTGAAAACTAATATTTTATGGATTGAGATAATTTGCTTATTAATTATCCACAGGGAAAAAATTATAATTGAATCCACAGTTTTTATAATCATCGATCACCATGATATATGCATTATCGACGTTTTTATTCACCCACCCCATAAGCTTTTGTTGCTTTTTGTACTGTAAGGCCAATTCCTGTAAATAACTGTAATCATCGGTTAAGTTAGCCCGGTGAGGCTCGGTTCTCGCTTGAAGTTTCACCAGCCTGAAGGCTTCTTTTCCATCTTCAGTCTGGGTGGGTACCGGGGAAGATATCTGGCCGACCTCGAGCTTGTTAATGACAAATGAAACCTGGGGTTCCAGTTGGTCCATTTCAAACCAGGTAGTCCCGGTGTATGGATTGATGATATATCCACCGCCGGACTTTCCGGGGTCATCAGAATATTTTATCGCAGCGTCTTCAAAAGTGATTTCGCCGTCACGGATTTGTACCAGTACGCTATCCAATTTATTTCTGGCGTTTTCCAGGTCGATGGGTGAAGGTTTGGTCTGCAGGAGAATATGACGGGTATTGATATAATCTCCTTTTCTTTCAATGAGTTGGATGATATGGAAACCTGCCTTGGTTTCAACAATTTCTGATATTTCGCCTTCTTTCAACTTAAAAGCCACAGCTTCAAATTCGGGATATAACTCTCCCCGGCCAAAGAAACCGATCTCTCCTCCTTTGGCGGCAGATCCGGGATCATCAGAATAAAGGATGGCCAGGGTCGCGAAATTTTCCCCTTCAACCACTCTTCTTCTCAGATCCCTTAATTTCTCCTTGATCATCACTTTTTGCTCTAAACTTACAGGCGGGATTTTGATGATCTGCCTCATCTCAACCTGGGCACTTATAAGAGGGATACTGTCAGTAGGGATATTCCGGTAAAATTCCTTAACCTCGCTGGGTGTGACAAAAACATTCTTTGTGATGCTGGCCTGAACCTGTTCCACCAACATATTATTCCTGACCAGATCACGGAATTCCTCTTTAATCTCTATTATCGATTTTCCGTAATACTCTTCCAGTTTTTCCTGGGAACCAAACTGGGAGATGAAATACCTTAGACGCTGGTCAAGGGATTGCTCTACATCGCTATCGGATACCTGCACGCTATCGAGCTCCGCCTGGTTCAGCAATAAATTCTCCAAAAGCATATTTTCAAGGATCTGGCATTTGACCGAACGTGCAGAACCCTCAATAATTCCCTGCATCTTGGCTTGTAAATATTGTGCTTCAACCTCAGACTCCAGGACCATATTCTGTCCAACTACGGCAATGATCCGGTCGACCACTTTTTCCTGTGCCTGGAGTTTACCCAGCAATAAAAACAGGACGATCAGGTAAAGGAACCTGTAATTAAAAAGCAGTATATTCTTATCTCTCATAAATGGGTCCGTTAGAAATTAAAACAACCGTGGAGCTTATTTATTGTTTTATTCAAAGATTAATAGATCTTCGCTTTATCATCCTTAAATGCCTGGTCGATAAACTCCTGCCTTTTCATTTCAATCAGGTTTATTTTTCTGCCGTTCAGGATAATGTTCCTGATCTTTTCCCTTTCAAACTCAATGGGGGAGATGCTGTCGGCGGTTTTAAAATCATTGATCCTCACAAGGTAAATATAAACGGAATCCTCAGCTTCGGCATAATTCGTCCTGCGCAGGAAAAGGGCCTGATTATCAACCTCAAGCGGCATTTCATCGAGTAAATCACTCATAGAAACCCACTCCCTGGCAAACCAGTAATCGGTGGCATTCTTTTCTGCATATCCGGCCAACTCTAATACATTCCCGGATTCAGGTGATTTAAGCAGCTTGCGGAATTCTCTCAGGTGCCTTGATCTTTTATTGATTTTAACAAAATCAAACTTTACGATATTTCCCTTCAACTCAAACTGGCTGCGGTTCTCCGAGTAATACTCCTCGATTTGCTCTGGTGTAACATTAGTATCCAGATATTGACTGACCAGTTTTTGCTCCAGGGTAAAAAGAAGCAGGGAATTCCGGTATTCATCCAATTGCTTGGAAAAATCCTGTTCGTCGGATTTAAGGCTTTCCTTGGCTTTTTGGGTGAGTATCTCCTGTTGTATCCATTTAGTAATATAATTCTCAGCCAGGGTTATGCTGTCACGCTCTGAGAGGCCATCAGGTATCCGGTCCGCCAACTCTGAAATACGCAGGTATTTGTCATTTGCCCTGGCAACAATGCGATCCTCCGGTTCCGACTGGAACAGGTTTGTACAGGCACATAAAACAACCAATAGGAACAGGATCGGTTTTTTCAATTCAAAGGGCTTTTTATTTTAATGTCGACAGAACATCTTCATAGATGATTACATTATATTTAGCTCTGAGTTCCCTGACCCATTGCTCTTCGAGAAAGGTCTGATAGTCGGCTGTCACGAGCCCCCTTGCTTCCTGCAGGATCTTCGGCTCTGGTTTCAGCACTTCGTACCCATAAACAAAAGAAGGACCTGAAGGTGAATCCACTATGGGTGAAAGTCCGGCTTTCCATTTGACCTTATCTACCACTGGTGAATCGTCCATGGAAAAATTAGCCGTTTCCACAAGAATATTAAGGGTAGTATCAGTATTAAAGTAATTCAAAACCTCTTCCGGAGTTTTACCGGTGGAAAACATATTCCTGACCTCATCCGTGTTAACCTGGGCCGGTTTGAGGATAGTCACGACCGTAGCATGGAAACGCTTATCCCACATGTATTTTCCCGGGTTGGCAGCAAAGAATTCAGCCAGGCCGGCTGTATCCTTAACAGCTTTCGACCAGACATTCTTATCTGTCAGGTCAAATAAAAGGATACCATCATGATATTCCTGCACCAGCATCCGGAAATCGGGATATTTTCCTTCCAGCTTACTGTCTTCATAAGCAACGCATTTATCAACGACGAATGTATTGTACGTTTCATTGAAGAATGCCGGAATATCTGTAATCCTTTTTGTTTGTTTCATGGCAATGTATTGCGCCAGGTCATGCTGGGTGTATTTTACATCTCTCAGGGAAAACACAACTTTATCAAGTCCTTTGGCTTTATTTACATCCCATTCCCCTTTCATCAGGCTGGTGTCGAGCGTAGCCAATACTGCATCTTTGGCTTTGGGGTATTCTTTAAATCCATTTTCCTGCTTGATCCTGTTGATCACGGTTTCCTGGCTAAGTTTGTTGCGAAGGTCTTTTTCCAGGCGGCTTTTAAGGTTGAACTCTTCTTCTTCGAAGGTCCCAACCGGTTTTCGGCCTATCAGTTTAATAATATGGTAGCCAAAAGGAGTGGAAAAAGGTGCACTTATGCTGCCTGTATCTTTCAGGTTGCGGGTAGCTATAATAAATTCAGGTACCATCCGGTTGCTTCCAAACCAGGGTAGTTTACCCCCGTTTCCGGCAGATCCTTTATCTTCTGAATATTCAAGCACAACATCTTCAAATTTAACGCCCGAAGTTATCTTTTCATAAGCCCCATCGATCTTCATTTTTTTCTGTAAAGAATCCTTTGCGTTGGCATTGGGAGGCAAGGCCACAAAGATGTGTTCAACCTGCGCCTGCCCGAATGCAGGCTGTTTGTCGGTTACCTTGATCAGGTGATATCCGTAATCAGTCCTTAATGGTTGAGAAATTTTCCCTACTTCGGTATTATAAGCGCCCGTTTCAAATGGGTATACCATATCGAAAACGGTGAAATATCCCAGGTCACCCTGATTTCCCTTGCGGGCAGGCCGGTATTGGCTTGCTTCAGTATCCCGGGCTGAAGGATCTTCCGAAATCTCCACCGCCACTTTTCCGAAATCTTCTCCCATTAGGAGTCTTTCGCGGGTAGCCAGCGCTTTTTTGTATGCTTTCAGTGTATCTTCAGGAGATGCATTCTTATCCAGGCGAATAAGGATATGGCTGGCCCTGATGTCCCAGTTTTTCCGGTCATAAGCTTCCTTCAGTAGATATTCACCGACCGAGGCGTCAACAAAATAAGGCTGCGCCAGCTGTTTGCGATAGCCTTCCAGTTCCTTGCGGAATGTCTGGAGTGTGTCCATCCCAAGCTCCTCAGCTTCTCTTACCTTAAGACGAAAATTGATATACAGGTCGAGATATTCTTTGATGGCGTCAGGACCCTGTTCCTCCCGGTTTAAATTATTTTTGTTGTAAACGTACATAAAGTCGCCGGCGGTGACATCTTCCCCGGCTATATTCAATAGCACCCGGTCGTCTGTCTTCTGGGCAATCAGTAAGTTCGAATATAAAGTAATAACAGTTAATAAGGACACTGCGAACCCGAATTTTCTCATGGTTTATCTCAATTTTAAGTTAATAATTTGCTCTTTTAAAATCCATTACAAACGGCTATAGTTGGGCGCTTCGCTGGTAATGGAGACATCATGGGGATGACCTTCGATGACACCTGCGTGGGTGATCTTGATGAAACGGGCCTGTTTGAGTGCTTCAATATTCTTTGCACCGACGTACCCCATTCCGGCCCGCAAACCGCCTACCAGCTGAAGGATGACTTCCGACAGGGTCCCTTTAAATGGCACCCGGCCTACGATTCCTTCCGGTACTAATTTGCGGATATCATCTTCCACATCCTGGAAATAACGGTCCTTTGATCCCTTCTGCATGGCTTCGATTGAGCCCATGCCCCTGTACGTTTTATATTTCCTGCCATCGAAAATGATGGTTTCACCTGGTGACTCATCCACACCGGCAAACAGGGAGCCAGCCATGATGGTATCAGCTCCGGCCGCCAATGCTTTGGCTATATCACCTGAGTAACGGATCCCGCCATCGGCAATGACCGGTATGCCTGTGCCTTTAAGAACCTGGCTGACGGAATAAATAGCAGACAACTGCGGTACGCCTACTCCTGCGATAACCCTTGTCGTGCAGATAGAGCCGGGGCCAATACCTATCTTGATGGCATCTGCGCCTGCTTCTGCAAGTGCCAGGGCAGCTTCTGCCGTGCCAATATTGCCCACCACCAGGTCGATATTTGGGAACTGCTGTTTGATTTTGCGGGCAATTTCAATGACACTGCGGGTATGCCCGTGGGCCGTGTCTACCACGATGGCGTCAACATTAGCATCTACCAACGCTTCGGTCCGCTGCAACGTGTTGGAAGCAATGCCGACAGCGGCAGCTACCCGCAACCTGCCCTGGCCATCTTTGTAAGCATTGGGATGCGCCTGTATCTTGATAATGTCTTTATAAGTGATCAGCCCCACGAGACGGTTATGGTCATCCACGACAGGGAGCTTTTCAATCCGGTGCTTCTGAAGGATTTCCGCTGCTATTTCAAATGAAATGAACTCACGGGTGGTGATCAGGTTGTCTTTGGTCATTACTTCGGCTATAGGCCGGTTAGTGTTGCGCTCAAAACGAAGGTCGCGGTGGGTAACAATCCCTACCAGTTCCTTGTTGTTCTTTACCACGGGAATCCCGCCAATACCATATTCTTTCATCAGCTTAAGCGCATCCCAGACTATAGCATCTACCGGTAAGGTCACCGGGTCAAGGATCATGCCGTTTTCAGCCCGCTTTACTTTCCTGACCTGATTGGCCTGTTCCTCGATCGACATATTCTTGTGTATCACCCCGATACCGCCCTCCTGCGCTATGGCAATGGCCATCATAGACTCTGTCACGGTATCCATAGCGGCCGAAACGATCGGAATGTTTAAGTGGATATTCCTGGAAAAAAAGGAACAGATATCAGCCTCCCGGGGCATCACATCAGAATAGGCCGGAACAAGCAGAACATCATCATAAGTGAGGGCTTCACCAAGAAATTTATTGTTATCCAGCGTCATGACCTGAAAAATTTGATTTGCAAATGTATGAAAAAACCCTTTAACAACTCTTAAAAATTGTTAATACCGCGGTTATGGCTGTATAAGCCAACGTAAATATTCTCAATAAATTACAGCTATGTTTCCTTTTATTTGCCTGGGTTGATTAAGTGCATTGCGGAAACGTAACAAATAGACATAAACCCCCTGGGGTACGTATTCGCCATTGTAGGTGCCGTTCCATGCGTCATTGGGATCATTGGTCCGGTATATCAATTGCCCCCAGCGATTGTAAACGAGGAACTCATATCCTTCACTGCCAACGAACACAATAACAGGTTTGAGCGTATTGTTGAGTCCACGGGGCATGAAGGCATTAGGAAGGTAAACCTTTGGTTCCTGCTCCGACAATACCTCATTTGAAAAGCTTTGCTCCTGGAAACCAAGCGGGTTAGCAGAGCCTTCATAAGCTTCGACGAGATAATTGATCCTGCTGATGGTGCCCGTCAGGTCAGAAACATTATCGGAATAAGTCAGTGTGAGGGAGTCGACATCAGCCACCATGGTTAGCGAAGAATTATCGAGGCGGCGATAAACTTTATAGCCCAGTATGCGTCCGTACCAGGATTCATAAGCATTCCAGCTCAAACGGTTGGTCAGGTCAGGTAAAGCTTCCGCTTGCAGGAAAATGGTCCGGGCTGTATTAGTGATAACCGATGCCATCCCGCAACTGTCGACCACTTCGACCTGGTAATAGTAGCTTTCAGCCGTGACATCTGCTGCAGCGTCAGAAAAAGAAACAAATTCCTGCCCCTGGTTGAGGACTGTTCCGGTTTCAGTATAGGGTCCGCCGGCATTTGTGCTCCGGAGGATACGGTAAAATTGTACATGTGCCGCGGTATCGGTGTAAAACAGGATGTTCACCCGTTCATTATCTTCCACTGAAACAAATCGCGTATACATGAACAACGGACGAGGCGAATTGTAGGTGGTGACTTCCTTCCTGCAGGAGGTAGATGTTTTCAGGCCGTCCTGGTTAAAAGCCCTGATGTAATATGCATAAGTAGTGTTGGGCTGAAGATCAGCGTGGGTATAGCTTGTCTGGCCGGGATTTAGTGTCTCCAGCAACTGGAAAGGGCCGTTATTTTCACTCATGTAAATCCTGTAACCCTGAAGTGGTGGTTCGAAGTTCACATATTCGTTCCAGCTCAGGGTATTAGTCATTATGCAGGGATCGTATGCGACATCCGCTAAAAAAATCGTACTGTGGGGCTTGTCCTGAAAAGTATTGGTGTCGAAAGGGAAAGGACTTTCGTTACCACAAGAGTCGATCGACAAAAGGATATAACGCAGCGGGCCTTCACAGGGATTGGAATCTTCGTGCCGGTAATAAGTAGTAGAACTCCCGTCAACATAATCGATCGAGTCGTTGGTTGTTGTGACCCTGAATATGGTATATCCCTGGATATCCGGTTCCAGCCCGGCCTGCCAGCCAATGATAACTTTCCCATCAGAACTTATGCTGACTGAATCGATGACCGGAGGGTAACGGTTGGATAAGTTTCTCAGCACCGCCCCATTTTGGTTTGAAAGTGAAATGCACCCGGTTTGAATGTCTCGTACCCCGATCCGGAAACGGACCGTATCACTATTACCGTTACAAGCCCAGAAATGATGGGTCAGGCTCAGAGCCTGAGTGGAATCGACTACAGCCCAGGTCCCGGGCGGGTATTCCCGGTATAAAAGGTACCAGGGATACATGGTTGCGAGTAAAGGGGTATGCAGCGGTGTCCAGTTAAAGTCGATGACCTCGAAATCAATGGTGGTGCCGGTAAGCAGCATTGTCGCAAGGGTATCCGATGGGGGTGAGGAACCGGAATCCTTGTCAGTAATCATATAATAATAAACAGGGGCAACATTGGCTCCGGTGCCAATATGGAGATAAGAATCCTGTGAAATATCTGTAATGACGGTCAATTCAGTATAAACACCCGACTGTATCTGGGAAAAATAAATCGAATAATTATTAAACCCTGTTGTATCGATTATGAGGGGATTCCAATGAAGCAAGACATCACCATTGGGTATCACTTCGGTGCACCTGAGTCGGCCAGGCTGGCCCAGCAAATTAAACTGTAAAGACAGCATAATGATGATCAAAAACGATGGCAACCTTTTATTCATAATCGTTTCGGTTGACAACAAAATTACATAAATTTGAAGGGTTAATGATATAACCCTTCTTCATTCCCATGAAATCTTTAACTTTGCGGATGGATAATGATATCCATAACTGACGGGTTAACCCGTCAGTTAAATCCGGTATATCCATTTAACTAAATAACATAATCATGAAACGGGACAATCAGGTATTTCGTATCCTGGCAAAGGAAAAGAAAAGACAATTACACGGACTGGAATTGATTGCATCGGAGAATTTCGTCAGTGACCAGGTTTTAAAGGTCATGGGTTCGGTGATGACCAACAAATACGCCGAAGGCTACCCTGGTAAAAGATATTATGGCGGCTGCCAGTTTGTGGATGAGACTGAGCAACTGGCTATCGACCGGGCAAAGGAGCTTTTCAATTGCGAGTTTGCCAACGTTCAGCCCCACTCAGGAGCCCAGGCCAACATGGCTGTTTTCCTTGCTTTCCTGAAGCCGGGTGACAAGTTCATGGGGCTCGACCTGTCGCATGGGGGCCACCTGTCGCACGGATCGCCCGTCAACAGTTCGGGTATTCTTTATAAACCATTCGCTTATGGCGTCAGCCAGGATACCGGGACTATAGATTACGACAAGATGGAAGAGACTGCCCTGCGGGAAATGCCGAAGATCATTATCGCCGGTGCCTCTGCTTATTCGCGCGACTGGGACTATGTTCGGATGCGCAGCATAGCCGACAAGGTTGGCGCCCTGCTGATGGCCGACATTTCGCACCCCGCCGGCCTGATTGCACGCGGCCTCCTCAACGACCCGCTCCCTTATTGCCACGTGGTGACTACAACCACGCATAAGACCCTCCGCGGGCCACGCGGCGGGATGATCCTTATGGGTAAGGATTTTGAAAATCCCTGGGGATGGGTTACACTTAAAGGTGAGATCAAAATGATGTCGCAACTCATCAACTCCGCCGTATTCCCCGGAATCCAGGGCGGCCCGCTAGAGCATGTCATCGCCTCTAAAGCGGTCGCTTTCGGCGAAGCTTTAACCGATGAATACTTCGACTACATCCTCCAGGTTAAGAAGAACGCCACCGTCATGGCGAAAGCTTTTGTCGACAAAGGCTATCACGTGATTTCCGGCGGTACCGATAATCACCTGATGCTGATCGACCTGCGTAATAAGTTTCCCGAACTGACCGGACGCCTGGCGGAAAATACCCTGGTGCGGGCCGATATCACCGTGAATAAAAATATGGTTCCATTCGACAGCCGTTCGCCTTTCCAGACCTCCGGCCTTCGCATCGGCACCCCGGCCGTTACTACCCGCGGCCTGAAAGAAAAGCACATGACCCTCATTGTCAACCTGATCGATGAAGTCCTTCAAAAGATCGAAGACGAGCAAACTATTATCAGCGTGAGGCAAAAAGTCAACCAGATGATGGAAAGTTATCCCCTGTTCTCTTAAAACTAAAATGGTATGAAAAGAAACATGATCCGTAAAGTATTAGGTGGATTAAGTTTCACCTCCGCACTTTTTATGTTTCAGGCATGCTACGGGACTCCGCAGGATGTTGGAATTGATATACTGATTGAAGGCCAGGTGAAATCGGCGGCAACAGGAGACCCGATTAAGGGCATTAAGATCTCAATAGCTGATGGATCACAGTATCAATTTAGTGATGTCGATGGAATGTTCTCTTTATACACAGACCCGTTTGAAAACAAAATGATGCATTTTGAAGACATCGATTCAATAGAAAATGGTTCATTTCTCAGCAAAGACACAGTTCTCACAAATATTAACGACTACGTGTATATGAATATTGAATTGGAAGAAGAATAGATGCTCGATCATCTCAGAACCAAGGTAAGTCAGAGCCTGTTTCTTAAGTTCAAACAACAGGAATCCAAAATACACGAAATCAGCTACTTATTTTGGGAGTGCACTTCAAGGTGCAACCTGAATTGCCTGCATTGTGGCAGTGACTGCTCCAAAGACAGCCATCATGCCGATATGCCAATGGAAGATTTCTTTAAGGCAATTGATACAATAAAGCAGGCTCGCTATCCTGTCACAGTCGTACTAACCGGTGGAGAACCATTATTAAGGAAAGATATTGAAACCTGTGGCAAAGAATTGAGAAGAAGAGGCTTCAGGTGGAGTATGGTTTCAAATGCCTATTTGTACAATGAAAATAAACACAATTCATTGCTTAATGCGGGTATGGGGGCATTGACTTTCAGCCTTGACGGCATGGAAGAAAATCATAGCTGGTTGCGAAATTCAAAGACGATTTTTAAAAAGGTAGATAAAGCAATTGATCTGGCAGTCAGTTCTTCAAGATTGAATTTTGACATTGTAACCTGCGTCAACCAGCGGAATTTGAATGAACTGCCGGATATTTACGATTACTTAATTCGAAAAGGGGTGAAAGCATGGCGGTTATTCACCATTGCCCCTATTGGAAGGGCTGTCACGAATAAAGAATTAATGCTCAAACCCGGCCAGTTAAAACTATTATTGGATTTTATCGCAGGCAAAAGATCGGAAAAAGTAATGGATATGAAATTCAGCTGCGAAGGCTATGTTGGTCATTATGAAAACCTGGTAAGGGATGGTTTTTTCTTTTGCAGGGCAGGGATAAATATTGGTTCTGTTTTAATTGACGGATCCATCTCTGCCTGCCCGAATATTGACAGAAGTTTTTCACAGGGGAATATTTATCATGATAATTTCTTTCATATATGGCAGACAGGATTTCAGGATTTTCGCAACAGGGACTGGGCAAAGAAGGGTCGATGCAAAAACTGCAAGGATTTTAAATTTTGCCAGGGTAACGGGCTTCATTTTTGGCATGGGGATAAAGAGAATGTGCTGGTTTGTCACAAAGAACAATTGGACAGTTGGACAGTTGTATAGTTGGACAATTTAACAATTTGACAATTTGACAATCATTCAAATCCCTTATATGCTTAACTTTGTAAAATCTTTCACACTAAACTATAGTATTACTAAAATGAAACAGCTCTCAACCATCTTCATCGCGTCTCTTATTGCAATTTCTGCCAGTTATGGACAAAGTGTCATGACCGAAAAAGGATCAAAATCTTGTTCTGATAAGAAATCATCCGGATCATACAGCCTCCGGGAGATCAGCAGTCCGAATTCACCCAGGCATGCTTTTGACATTTTGAATTATACACTGAATTTTGACCTGTGGAATAATTTCCAGAGCCCTTACCCACAAACCTTCACGGCTACCGAAGTGATCACTTTTAAGGTGGATACTGCGCTGAATATGATTAAACTGAATGCGGTCAATACATCTCTTCTGATCCAGTCGGTAAGTCTTTCAGGCTCAACTTTCACCCATATTGATGATACGCTTGCCATTACCCTTGACCGGATTTTTAATGCCGGTGAAATCGTATATGTCGGTATTGCATACAGCCATAAAAATGTTGAAGATGGCGGCTTTCACGCCAGCGGTGGATTCGTTTTCACTGATAACGAGCCGGAAGGTGCCCGCAAATGGTTCCCCTGCTATGACAGGCCTTCCGATAAAGCAAAGGTGGACATCACAACAAAGGTCCCTTTTGATGTTCTGCTTGGCTCAAACGGCCGCCTGGCTGATTCTGTTACCGTAGCCGATACCACCTGGTTCCACTGGATCAGCCGCGACCCCGTTGCCACTTACCTTACGGTCATGTCAGCAAAGAAGAATTGGAACCTGGACATCGTATACTGGGATCGTCCCTCCACCCCTAACGAACCGATGCCAATCCGCTTTTATTACAACAACGGTGAGAACCCTTATGGCATGGAGCAACTGGTTCCCCAGATGGCATCCTATTTCTCGGATAACTACGGGGAGCATCCTTTTGAAAAAGACGGCTTTGCTGCGCTGAATAATGAATTTGCCTGGGGAGGCATGGAGAACCAGTCACTTACCAGCATTTGCCCTGGCTGCTGGTATGAAAGCCTCCTCTGCCATGAATTTGCACATCAATGGTTCGGCGATATGATCAGTCCCGGCACCTGGGCCGATATCTGGCTGAATGAAGGATTTGCCACCTGGTCGGAAGCGTTTTGGTATGAAAAGGACGGAGGTTATGACGCTTACCTTAGCGAAATCCAATATGACGCCAGCTATTACCTTTCGCCAAACGCAAATCCGGGATGGGCCATTTATGTTCCTGAATGGGCCATCAATACGCCAAGTAATGATATCCTTTTTAATTACGCAATTACTTATTGTAAAAGCGCTTGTGTGCTGCACCTGCTCAGGTATTCCCTGGGTGATGAACTGTTTTTCCCGGCACTTTATGATTATGCAACGGATACGGCAGATTTTAAATATAAAACCTCCATTACCGACGATTTCCAGGCTAAATTTGAAGCATCCACCGGGCAGGATCTTGACTGGTTCTTCGAATCCTGGGTGAAACAACCCAACCATCCCATTTACGAGAATGAATACAATATTAATGATAACAATGGAAGCGGAACCTGGAACCTGAATTTCCTGGCCAACCAGGTACAGACCAATACCGGTTTTTTCCCGATCCCGATAGAAATCTACGTTTATTTTGTCGGTGGAACGGATACCACAATCCGGGTGATGAACGATGTAAATCAACAGGTATTTAGCTTCACTTTCGACAAGCAACCGTCTAATGTGTTCTTCGATGTGCAGAATGAAATTGTGCTGAAAGAAGCTTCGCTGACGATCGGTATCAATGAGGAAAACATCGGCGAGCAGTCATTCAGTCTGCAACAGAACTATCCAAACCCGGTGACCGGTCAAACCACCTTCACATACTCTCTTCAGGAAGATGTACAAGTATCTCTGGCACTCTTTGATATGAGCGGCAAGAAAGTGCTGAGCCTGGTCACTGGACACCAAAACCGTGGCACGCATGTCTTGACCGCCGATCTTTCAAAGCTCGGGACAGGAATTTATTTATGCCGCCTGAGCGCCCGCAACAACAGCACCACGAAGAGGATTGCAGTGGTGAGATAAACAGCAACTACCGGTTGGCAGTTATTGGTTATTGGTTACAGTCACACTTCACTTTTCACGCTTCACCTCTCACGTCTCATGAAACAAAAATGAGTTCTCAGTTGTTCAATAATATAGAATAGTCAAAAAATAATAACCATGTTTAATTCAGTAGCATTAGATGTAGTTATAGGCCTGGTATTAATTTACCTTCTGTATAGCCTGTTAGCAACGGTGCTTTCAGAACTGATAGCCACGATACTGGGCCTGAGGGCCCGGAACCTGAAAGAAGCAATCGACAGGATGCTTAACGATGAAAAGGAAACCGGCTTTTGGCGCAGGTTATGGGATTCCATAAAGTTAATGAAGAATCCGAAGAACAAAATAGTCGACGCTTTTTATAATCATCCGGAAATTAAGTACCTGGGAAGTTCCGGTATATTTAAAACGCCTTCCTCCATCAAAGCGGTTAGTTTTTCCAAAACTTTGATGAACTTAATGTTTGGCAACGATTCGGTTAACAGGGAAATAATTGAGAACAGGTTACAAGGAATTATAAAAAAAGCTGAAGGCACAAACAAAGAGGCAAAGGATATAATAAAATTAGATCCGGAAACTACATTTTATATTCAGAGTTTGTGGTATCAATCGCAAGGAGATATTGCGAAATTTAAAATACAATTGGAAGGGTGGTTCGACCGCACTATGGAGCAGACAACCGTTTGGTATAAGCGCAAAATACAAATTGTATTACTGGTACTGGGCTTTTTTCTTGCCTGGATTTTTTGTGCCGACACGTTTTCAGTGATTAATAAACTTGCTATTGATAAAGATGCCAGGGAGAAAATAGTCAGCATGGCAAATGCTTACGTTCAGAACAACAAAACGCTCATTGATAACATTGCCATTAAAGATACTTCTGAATTGAAGGAATACAGGCAAAAACTTGATTCATTGCTGGCAATAAAAAAACAATTGGATGCCGACATAGCCAATGCCGGCAGCATCCTCGGATCAGGCGCCTGGCTGCCGGATAATGTAAAAGTTATTACAGACCCGCAAACGAATAAAAAGACCTATTATCCTGCAATAGATGCCGCTTCCATTTTAAAGAAAAAAATACCTGATGAAAAAGGAAATCTGACATTTAACACATTGGAAAAATGGGGCTATTTTTTCAGGTTGTTGTATCATCATTTTTTTGGGTTTTTCATCACTGCGATAGCCATATCTCTCGGCGCTCCTTTTTGGTTTGATTTGCTAAATAAAATGATGAAATTGAGGACTTCTAAAAAGGAAGGAACCGATAGCACCACCCAAACAACTGTGGCCAATACCTAGCCTATGACCGTAAACATTAAAACTCAAGCCGGTGAGGAGGCGGCAGGTTGATTATGCCATCAACAGAAAAACCACTGGTTAAGAATATTTTAGATAAAAAAGACTGGGGATTTATTGATTTTAAGATTGATGAACTTTGGAAGATATCAAGAGGAAAAGATACTAAAGTAGCAGTGCTTGATTCGGGATTAAATTATAATATGGATGACTTTAAAAATAACAAAAACATCTCTTATTATAATGCATTTATGGATTCTGAAAATAAAACTGATTGTCTTGATGATTCTTATGGACATGGAACTGATTGTGCCGGCATTTTATGTGCACAAGGCAAAGTTATTTCCGGTGTTGCTCCTGACATAAATTTACTTTCTGTAAAAATTACCAATGAAACAGGAGAAAGGACTTCAAAAGCAATTTTAAAAGGCCTGGAAAAAGCAATTGCACTTAATTCGGATGTTATATCTTTAAGCTTTAGTATAGCTAAATTGGATGAAAATTTTAATGGCATTCATGATAAAATAAAAGAAGCTTATCAGAAAGATATTGTTGTTTTAGCTGCTGCCGGTGATAGTGGTGCATTGGATTTCCCGGTGGATAATTATCCGGCATCATTTCCGGAATGTCTTTCAATTGGTGGAATTGACAGGACAAGGAAAAGAAGTAAATATTCAACCAAAAGTAATTTTCTTGATTTAATGGGACCAGGGGAGGATTTGATGTCGGTATTAAGTCCTGATATAAAAATAAACGGGACAAGTTTCTCCACACCCTTTGTTGCAGGTGTTATCGCTTTATTAAAGTCATTTGCAAAAAGTAAAAATCTTTCATTGACAAATATTGAAATATATGATATCCTTAAAAGGACTGCTGATATCAAGGTTGCGGATACCTATAACCTGGTCGATTACGGATGGGGGATCATGGATCCTGTTGCAGCTTTCAACTTATTATCTACGAAATAAAATTGTCAAAATGAAGAAATTATTAATATCCTGTATTTTGACCATCATTTCTATCGGAGCTTTTTCGCAAATAGCCTATTATGATGCTGTTGAATTATCAAAGTATATTGATCGTAATGCTAATCCTCCTGTTTTTAAAAATGATAATGCATCATTGACAAGCGTGTCTGAAATACTATTAAAGTATTGTCAAAATCTCCCTGACCCGACAAATTTTCATAATGTCATTAGTGCTATAACGACTGATAATCCCGCTAATAAAAATTATAATCCTATTCTGGCCCCTTATCTGGATATAGTGATCCCGGAAGGCGCTTCAAACATCTCTGTAAAATCCATGATATCCTCTGTAGGCAATCTCAATGTCACCGACTTTGCCGATGGCCTTGCCAAATTCCTTGTAGAACGAAGTAAAGAAGAACTTAATGTAGCTTTCTTCCGAAAATTCCAGGAGTTTTTCATATCTTATCCTGAAGCGAAGATTATTTTCCCGACTACTTATGATTTCTTAAAAGAAATCTATTTCTACCAGTATGCCGCAATGCTTCCTGCCTTAAAAGCCGCTTTTCAAAAGGACTTGAACGCATTTACCACGAATCTTCTTAACCTTCGTGAAATTTCTGATTATGATGGTTATAATACTGATGAAAAAATCAGGCGAAGAGCTGATGAAATCACCGACCTCCTCAAAACACCGGGCGGAAGGTCTGTTATTGGCGCCATCATTGTTGCCAATGGCATTGTTAAGGGTAACCATGCAGCAGATATTATAAGCAATCTTGCCGGCGATGACATCTGCAAAGCATTCCCCGATGATAACTTTTCCAATACAATCCAATTTGTTGATCTTGTATCGCACTCATTAAGAAGCAATGATGAAGGAAGGGTCTGGATTACCAAACAGCAGGGAAGCAATTTAATTAAAGATGATATCGCATTGAATATTTATCTTGGATTGATTTATGCAACAGATCAGAAAAACAGCCATCATATTAAATTTATGCTGGATAGCTCATCGATTACTTTAAAAGCTTTTTTAACCGATTTAAATACAAAATGGCATTCTGCAGAAGTCTTAAGATTTAAAGAAAACTTCGCTGTAATGGCTGATGCTATGAGCGAAGTTGCAGATAATGCCAAAAATGTAATTGATGCAAAACAACAGGGCGATCAGGCTTCTATTCTTGTTTATGCTGATTATGCATCTTCCATTTCCAGCTATTTAAAGCAGGCCGTCAACTTCCTTTCAAACAATGCCGGCATTAATCCTTCACTATCAAAACTTGCTCCTGAAATGCTGAAATTCACGAATGTTATTGATGATGCAACCAATGCCTGTTATGATTTAAAATCGCAGAATTATGGTGCATTAGTGCTGCATACTTCTGCCATACTTGCGGAATTATTAGAATCCGGTTATACATTTAAAGACGATTATATTAAATACGGAATCTTCATGGCGAATGTTGTCGAAGCAAATAATTCTGACGAGGTCAACGCTGCCATAGAAGCTGCTGTATTGCCTGTTGGAAGTTCTTCCATCAAAAGAGAAACGGATTTCAATATTTCTTTAAACGCATATATCGGCCCATATGGAGGGGCCGAATATCTGCCAAAGCTTAAAACAGATCAATGGGCGTTTACAACAGGAATTACAGCTCCTGTCGGAGTCGCGTTGAGCTGGGGAAATATAGGGAAAGGAAAAACTATTGGTCTTGAAAAGATAAAAGGCGGAAAAAGTTTTACCATTTTTATTCCGGTCATCGACGTTGGCTCATTGGCTAGTTTCAGACTGGGAAATGATAGCAGCAAAGTAGCATCTGATGTTAAGCTGGCAAATATTATTTCACCTGGTGTTTATTTTTATTATGGTTTTGGCAAGTGCCCTGTTTCAATTGGATTGGGAGGGCAGGTCGGCCCTCAGATAAGGGGAGTCACTGCAACTGATGTAAATGTTGATAAAAATTTCTATTTCAGGTTTGGGCTAAATATCGTTGTTGATATTCCATTTTTTAACCTTTATACAAAGAACTAAATACGAATGAAAACCATCTACATCGTCAGGCATGCTAAATCATCATGGAATATGATAGATATACCAGATGAACAACGACCGTTGCTGGAGAAAGGTAAGAAAAGGATCAAAAAGGTCATTGATTACCTGCATGAAAAACATATCAAGGTTGATTACATTATTTCCAGCCATGCCGTCAGGGCGCATGAAACGGCTAAAATCCTGGCACACGCTTTAAAATACCCTATCGAAAACATCAAGATCGATTCAAAGATTTATCATGGCAATGGTGACGATATCCTGAACCAATTCTATGATCTGCCCGACCGCTTCGACTCGGTGATGATTGTTGGCCATAACCCTTCATTGACAGATTTTGTAAATATTTTCCTGAAATCCCCTATCGACAACCTTCCAACTTCGGGAGTGGTCAGCTTTACTTTTGATACGGACAAATGGGAGAAAGTGGTTAATGCCGGCCGGAAAACGAATTTCATTCTCTTTCCTAAAGAATTGCCGGGAAAATAAGAATAAGCCCGGGTGGTTCGATGGAAGAATTCCTATCCACCCAACTGCAACTTGATTAACTTTGCAATTCAAAACCAAAGCCCTCCATGCGGGCTGAAAAATGTCTGTGTTTTTATGGATGAATCCGATCAATATTATTTTAACCGCGAGATCAGCTGGCTTCATTTCAATGAACGGGTGCTGCAGGAAGCCATGGACACGGCGACACCACTTCTTGAGCAGGTTAAATTTCTTGGTATTTATTCCAACAACCGCGACGAATTTTTCCGTGTGAGAGTGGCAACGCTTAAGCGGATGATCAAACTGCAGGAAAATGAGCCTGTATCCGATCCCAAATATAAAAATATCCTGGACCAGGTACTGGAGATTGTTTCCAGCCAGGAAAAACTGTTTACCAGGGCCTACACTAAAGTCACGAAAGAGCTGGCCAGAAATAACATTCATCTGATCGACGAAACCCAGCTTACACCCATACAGGGAGCGTTTGTCATGCAATTTTACCGCGATAAGGTCAGACCGAATCTTTTCCCACTTATGCTCAATGGCGGCAGGAGTTCTTTTGCCCTGCAAGACGCTTCCATCTACCTCACGATCAGGTTGAGGAAATCGTTTGATCCTGAAGCCGAAGAAATTGCCCTGATCCAGGTACCGACCGATGTGACAGGGCGTTTTATTTCGTTACCCGATGATGGTAAAAATTGTTTTATAATCCTGATGGATGATGTCATCCGCTATTGCCTGCAAGATATATTTTCGCCTTTCGGTTACGACCGGTTCGATACCTATACGATCAAATTCACCCGTGACGCTGAACTGGAAATCGACAATGATGTTTCCAAGAGTTTCCTTGAGCTGTTGAGTGAAAGTGTCAAGAAACGAAAATTAGGAGAAGCGGTTAGATTCGTTTACGATAATTCCATGCCGGATGACCTGCTGAAATTGCTGACCAAGAAGCTTAATATTTCGAAGAAGGATACTATGCGTGGCGGTGGAAGGTATCATAATTTTAAAGATTTCATGGAATTTCCCAAGGTCGGGCATGACAAACTGCGGTATCCTCCGGCTCCTCCCCTTCCCCACAGGGATCTCCGTGAACATCACAGCATGTTTGAAGCGATAAGGAAAAAAGATGTCCTGCTGAATTTCCCTTACCAGTCGTTCCAGTATATCATCGACCTGTTGAGGGAAGCATCCATCGATTCGCAGGTGAGGTCTATCAAGATGGTCTTTTACCGGACTACGCGCAATTCCGCCGCGATGAATGCCCTCATTAACGCTGCCCGCAACGGGAAATACGTGACGGTTTTCATGGAAATCCAGGCCCGTTTCGATGAAGAGGCGAATATTTACTGGACCCAACGTTTGCAGGAGGAAGGGGTCAAGGTTATCCAGACTATTCCCGGTTATAAAGTCCATGCCAAACTGATCCTGATCCGCCGCCATGAAAATGGCTCCAACCAGCTTTATGCCAATGTCAGCACCGGGAATTACAACGAAACTACGGCAAAGGTCTTTTCCGATTTCAGCCTGCTTACCTGCGACGAACGGATATGTTGCGATGTATACAATATTTTCGAGCTGCTTGAAAGCAAGTTCATCCTGCCGACATTCGAGACATTGATCGTATCACCCTTCCAGGTGCGGGAATTCTTCATAGGGTTGCTTGACAGGGAGATTCAAAATGCCAGTGAAGGCAAAGAAGCCTGGGCCATAATCAAACTGAACAGCATAGTCGACCGGAAAATAGCGGCCAGGCTTTATGAAGCCAGCCAGGCAGGGGTTCACATCGACCTGATCAACCGGGGGATTTGCGTGATCAAGCCGGGAGTGTCTGGCATCAGCGAAAACATCCACGCTTTTTCCATCGTTGATAAATTCCTCGAACATTCGCGGGTTTACGTTTTCTGCAATGGTGGTGATCCGCGCTATTTCACCTCTTCGGCCGACTGGATGCCCCGCAACTTCGATCATCGCATTGAAGTCGTCTGCCCCATTTTCGATAAAGATATTCAGCAGGAGTTATGGGGTGTTCTTCACATTCAGATGCGCGACAATGTCAAATCACGATACCTGGGCCCTGATAACCTCAACCAGTACCGCAAGACCCAGGATAGCGTGACCCACCGGGCGCAGTTTGAGATCTATGAGTACTATAAGACGCGAGGGGATTAGAAATTGGAAATTAGAAATTAGAAATTTGAAACATTACATTACTACCAGCTTTCCGTATGCCTGTGTTTTCCCTGAATCAAATCTTATGATATAAAGTCCGGGCTCAACCTGACCCAGGGGTATTTCTATGGTTTCATCCGAAGTAACATCTTTATTCTGCAGAAGCACCTCCTTCCCGATAAGATCAAGCAGGCTAACTGTTATGGGACCTTTAAATGATGATTTGATGAAGATTTCATCGCGGGCAGGGTTTGGATAAATCATGAACAAACTGTTAGCGGATTCGGATATTGATACAGGAGTCAAATCAATCATTTCACACGCAGTATCAGATCCGCATTCATTCCAGGTCTGAAGGCAAACAAGGTAATTTCCAGGTAATTCATAATGATGCCAGGGATCGCTGAGGTTGGAAAAATAACCATCTCCGAAATCCCAGAAAAACTCATCAGCAATCATTGATGCATCCTGGAAAAACACATTTAAGTCTTCAATACTATATGTAAATTCTGAAACCGGCATGCATAAATTAACCACTTCACAGACAGTATCAGCACCACAGCCATTCCAGGTTGTCAGGCAGACCTGGTAATTTCCGGGCAAGTTATAAATGTGCGATGGGTTGCTCAGGTTGGAGAAATATCCATCCCCGAAATCCCAGAAATACTCATCAGCCATAATGGAAGTATCCTGAAAAAATACCGTTAAATCGTCGATCAAATAAGTAAATCCTGATTCAGGCGGCAGCATATCGCATACAGTGACCATCTCACAATGCTCTGTAAAATAACAGGTATCATCCACTCGTAAGCAAACCTGATAAATTCCTTGTAGCTGGTAATTGTGTTCGGGATTCTGGATATCTGATGTGTCGCCATCTCCGAAATCCCAGTGCCAGCTTGTTGCTGTCGGTGAAATCCCTGTAAAACTGACCGTAGCACCATCGACCTGGTACTCAAAATCTACAGTTGGCGGCTCACAGGATATGTAAATGATTTCCAGTTTCGGCCACAGGTTGGAATTCAGGTAATCCCCGGAAGCAAACATCAGGCATCTGTAATATTCTTCAGTGATCAGCCGAAGCATCAACCCATAGTTATGCTCCGGATCAGATACCATCAATTGAACGAGATTGGTAATATCAATATCGGTATAATCCTGCTCAGGATAAGTACTTTGCGGAAGAACTACCAAGTCCTCCATTGTGGTCATCGGCTGATTGTTCCATGTAACCTCATCTTCTTCCCAGGGACTGGTTATTCTTAACAGATATGAGGCATTTTCACCTGTATGAGGTACATAGGTAGGCTCAAATGTGGCAAAATACAAGTTAAAACTGGCCTGTAGTATAAATGAAGTAGAAGGAATAAATGATAAGTCAAAAGCAATCAGGGCGCGGTTTGTCCCTGGCACCCCGGAATGGGTCCAGGCCATACATTTAAAGACTTCAGTATTTTCATAATTTACATTCGGAACAATTGTATTTATCAGTGCATCCTTTCCTTCCGGCCCCGGCCTGAAGACAATAGTATCCTGCGACCAAGTGTTTTTGATCAACAGAAACGAAAGAGCTAAAAAGAAAAAAGTAATTCTTTTCATAGTGGTTTGGTTAATTAGTTTCAAGGACTTAAATATAGACAATAAAAAGATATAAAAGGTTGCTTGCCAGGAGAATTTAAATGCCCCAGGCTTTGGGATTATATTCCTACTTTTACACATCAAATTTCAAAGATTCATGATCAGTTACGAAGAGGCGTTACAAATCGTATTAATTCATACGTACCCAACTGGAAATGAAACAGTTTCATTACAGGAATTAACCGGAAGGGTGCTTGCTGAAGATGTGTTTTCGGACATAAATATGCCTCCTTTTAACCGCTCGGCCGTGGACGGTTATGCTTGCCGGAAAACTGACATCCGCCAGCCGCTTGAAGTAGTTGAAACGGTAAGGGCCGGAGTGTTTCCCACGAAAAAGATCCACTCCGGGCAATGCACGCACATCATGACAGGCGCCCCAGTCCCAAAAGGAGCAGATTGCGTGTTTATGGAGGAGGAAAGTGCTGAAATTACACCAGACAAAGTCAGATTTACCGGGGAAAAGACCAAGATCAACATTTCACCCTTCGCGGAAGATATCAGGGAAGGCGAACGCGTCCTTGCATCCGGAACCCTCATAAGCCCCCAGCACATCGCCATTATGGCAGCCGTGGGATATGTAAATCCAAAAGTTGCCATCAGGCCAAAAGTGGCAGTGATCGCAACAGGCGACGAGATCGTGGAACCCCATCTGAAACCGGGAATCTCCCAGATCAGGAACAGCAATGGTTACCAATTGACGGCACAAGCCGGTAAAGCAGGAGCTATCCCGGCTTACCTGGGCATTGCATCCGATAGTGAAGAGGACACTTTCCGGATGATAACTGAAGCTTTGGCGCAGTCTGACGTTGTCCTTCTCACCGGTGGTGTCTCCATGGGAACCTATGATTTCGTGCCGAAAATCCTCGAAAAAGCAGGTATTGAGATCCTTTTCAGGACCATCGCCCTTCAACCCGGAAAACCGACTATTTTCGGGACAAAAGGCGATAAGAGGATCTTCGGCCTCCCGGGCAACCCGGTATCTTCCTTTACCATCTTTGAAATCCTGGTCAAACCAATGCTTTGGAAGATGATGGGCGTACCGGAACCTGTCCGCTATCTTCGCCTCCCCCTGGGCCTGGATTATCAACGCAAAAGGTCTGACCGGATGCAATGGCTCCCGGTGCAAATCCGGGATGGCCGGGTATATCCTCTTGAATACCACGGTTCAGCCCATATTTTTGCCCTGGCCACTGCACACGCCATTGCTGCCATCCCCCTCGGTATCACGAAACTGTCTGTAGGAGACCTGATCGATGTACGACCGGTTTGACCGCTATATAGACTACCTGCGGATCTCGGTGACCGACCGTTGCAACCTGCGATGCATGTATTGCATGCCGGCAGAAGGGATACAGTTGCTGAAACATGAGGACATTCTCAGTTTTGATGAAATAACTGAAGTTGCCCGTATCGCTGTGGAAATGGGTGTCCGGAAAATCCGGCTGACGGGCGGTGAGCCATTGGTGCGCCGTGGCATCACCGACCTGGTGAAGATGATCGCCGGGATCGAAGGGATTGAGGACCTTTCGATGACAACCAACGGGATCTTACTGGATAAATTTGCCATCCCTCTCAAAGAAGCCGGTCTGCACCGGATCAACGTCAGTCTCGATACGCTCGACCCGGTCAAATATCAGCATATCACCCGTGGCGGATCATTGGAAAATGTGCTTGAAGGATTAAGGAAAGCAAGTGAAGCAGACCTTACCCCGATCAAGATCAATTGCGTAGTCGGGGAACTGACAGATGAAGAAGATGCCATTCAGATGAAACGATTTGCGGAAGAAAATAATTACCAGGTGAGGTTCATTCGTCAAATGGACCTGGCAGTAGGAGAATTCTATGTTGTTGAAGGAGGAGATGGGGGCAACTGCCGCTTATGCAACCGGCTGCGCCTGACTTCCAACGGGATGGTCAAACCCTGTCTTTTCAATGCAACGGGATTCAATGTCAGGGAACTTGGTGCAAGGGAAGCGATTCTTAAGGCCGTGGACAACAAACCCAGGTGCGGAACGTTTAACCGGGAAGAGGAGTTTTACAGGATCGGGGGATGAGAACAGTTCTCAGTTCCCAGTTCCCTGTCAACAGTCTGAAATTTGAAATTTGAAACTTGAAACCAGAAACTTAAGATGAACGAACTATCCCATGTTGATGAAGGTGGCAAAGCGAGCATGGTCGATGTCAGCCACAAAAAAGATCAGCTCAGGATTGCAAAAGCCTCAGGTCATATCCGGATGGACCCCGGAACGATCAGGCTCATCAGGGAAAACCAGGTCAAGAAAGGGGATGTGCTCACTGTCGCCCAGATTGCAGGGATACAGGCAGGGAAGAAGACCAGCGAACTGATCCCGCTCTGCCATCCGCTTCCCATCACAAAAATTGAGGTTCTGACCGATCTGCAGGAGAATGGGGTGACGGTCACGGCCGAAGCCCGCTGCGTTGGCCAGACCGGCGTGGAAATGGAAGCGCTCACCGCGGTTTCAGTAGCTTTGCTGACCATTTATGACATGTGTAAAGCGGTGGATAAAGGGATGGTGATAAGTGAAGTCAAGCTGATGGAAAAGAGCAAGACAGACATTTAGGAAATTGAAAGTTGAAAATTGAAAATTGAAAATTCAAAAGCCACCCTTACCGATGCGCTGGATGCTCCTTCTTCTCCTCTTCTCCTCTTCCCTGAGCCTATTCTCCCAGGTCAACACTGAGTACTTCATGACCGTGAGGCGGAATGAGCTGTCTAAGGGCAATGACGCGGATACAATCAATAAATTCAATACCGTCGTCCGTTTTGATAAAGGTAATTTTGAAGCCTATTTTCTGAGGGGAATCGCTAAATACAACCTGGGTGATTTCATAGGTGCGGAAAATGATTTCTCTCGTACCCTCGAACTGCATCCCCTGTTTGTCGTCGCCGATTACCGGGCGGCGATTGCTGACTATACCAGGTCCATCGAACTTTTTCCGGATTTCGCCGGCGCTTACCTGAACAGGTCGGAAGCTAAGAAGTCGCTCAAAGATGAAAAGGGCGCCTATAAAGATTACCAGAAAGCCATTGAAATCATTGATGCAGTGAAGACATACGGATATGACAGCCTGACCGTCAAGCAATTTGCCGATTCGGCCTATTTTAACAAGATCATGGAATTTGAGGCAGATTTTGTGGCTGTGAAACTGGATAATGTTACTCCGGATAAGTCTGTCGACCTCGAGCTGGCTTTCATGGTGCAATTTGCGCTGGAAGACCAGATGATCTTCGATCAAAGCCGGACAGGTTACGCTTTCCATGAACTTAAAGAATTGAATGAAAAAAATACCGGCGGAGTACAGTTTGTTATTTCCAATGACCATGTTGAACTGGGCCTGGAACAGGCATACCAGCGGTTGATACTTACCGACAGCATGCTGAGCCACGATCCTTCTTCCGCGCAGGCATACTTCTTAAAAGGGGTCATTAACAGCATGGTTCAGAATTACAATACAGCCCTGCAGGACTATGAAAAGTCGCTCCAGCTGGACACGGAACAGCCGCTTGCCTATTTAAACCGTGGTTATGTTTTGTTCGAAATGGCGGAAAGGGAATTTGTGGAGAACAAATTCTCCGGTCCGGTTACCATTACCTGGGAAGGGGCCGAAAAGGAAACGCTGACCCTTATTTTCCTGAATGATACCCGTTCGGCCTGCCGGGACCTCAGCCAGGCCGGGGAACTGGGCCTGGAGCAGGCCTACAGGGTCATCAAACAGTATTGTAATACACCATAATGCTTTGATATTATGTCAAAAGAAATTAAAGTCTTATCCGTCAATATCTCCGAAAAAAAAGGGACCATCAAACAACCGGTTGATTTCATCGAACTGGACGAACTGGGCGTAAAACAGGATGCCCATGCCGGCAATTGGCACCGGCAGGTCAGCCTGCTGGCCAAAGAGAGTGTCGATAAATTCTCTTCCGCTGCCGGCAGGGAAATCCGCTTTGGTGAATTCGCTGAAAATATCACGATAGACGGCATCATCCTCTATGAAACACATCCGTTCGACAGGTTCATTATCGGTGAAGCAGAGCTTGAAGTGACGCAGATCGGCAAGGAATGCCATGGTGATAATTGTGCTATCTACCGTGAAGTTGGCAATTGTATCATGCCAAAAGAAGGGATTTTCTGCCGGGTACTCCGGCCGGGGAAAGTTAAAGCGGGTGATACGATCACCTTCATCCCGCGGATTTACAGGCTAATGGTAATCACGCTAAGTGACCGGGCCAGCCAGGGAATTTATGAAGATAAAAGCGGCCCCCGGGTTATAGCCCTCATGGAAGATTTTTTCAAAAAACTCAATTGGCAAAGCCAAATCAAACATCATATTATTCCTGATGATGAGAAGAGCCTGCAAAACCTTCTGAAAAATGCTATTGCCGGTCAGTTTGATTTTGTTATCACTACCGGAGGTACCGGGATCGGCCCGAGGGATATTACCCCGGAGGTGGTGCGATCAGTCATCGATAAAGAAATTCCTGGCATCATGGAGATGATCAGGATGAAATACGGCCAGGAGAAACCCAATGCACTGCTAAGCCGCAGCATGGCTGGAGTTGCCGGGAAGACTATCATCTATGTTTTGCCGGGCAGTGTAAAAGCCGTGAACGAATACATAGCAGAGATAAGCAAGACGATAAAGCACACGCTGTATATGCTACATGGGCTGGATGTTCATGGATTCTAAATTTCGACCTCTTCCCTTAAGTCTGTTCCAGCACATTGTTAAGCCAATCGGTGATGACGTCGTAAGATCCCAGGTAATCTTTGTGGATGTAAAAGGTCGAATTGGTCCTACCATTCATTACGCACGAGGATTTACTGATCAAATATATTGAAAAATGATTATGGTATCTAAATAAGACCTTTCTATCATTCCTATTTGTTTAAAGAAGTTCAAGGATTTTATCAGAAAAATATAGCGGCAGATAAAACAATAAAGCCCGGGTGTCCGGGCTTTATTGTTTTATAGAAAAATGTTATTGTTTTATTTTAATGGAACCTGAGCAAACGTCACCTTCTTCAACTCCATCAATCCATTGTTTTAACTCCTTTATTCTATTGGCTGTAAGCTCTTTTAAATAGTAATTACGGCACATTGGCAAGACACTTTCGCCAGCATCTTTATAAGCAGGATATTTCATTTTTACTTGTGCGTCTCTAAATTTAACCCATTGCCTTTGAGCTTCTTTCGTGCTTTTAATAAAAACAGTGTCGCTTTTATAATCTTGTACCAGTTTCTGGTAAACTTGGTTTAGTTCTTTGTCTACCTTTTCATATTCTGTTTTAGCTTTAGCATTCATTTCAGCTTGATTTTGCCCAAATAAGCTAGCAAATAGAACACTAAAAACACTCAATAATATAATCTTCTTCATACACTTATAATTTTTAGTAATCACCATTCATAAATAAGTTTGATTCCGCTTGCCTTCTATTTGTTAAGCCTTGTACTGGAGTTAAAACTCCATTAATTGTAGCTTTGTTCCACATCATAAACGATTTGTCAATAGACAGAGTATTCCCAGAATTAACATTTCTCAATACTGAGGATTTCGAAAATCCTCCAGCTCCAATATTAAAAGTAAGACTAGTCAATGCATCAAATTGATTCTGATTTAAAGATACTTTAACATATTTATTAACAGCATTAACAGCAAAAGAAGCGTCTTTTCTTAGTAATTGTGTTGCAGCACTTCTCGACAAAATGCCAAAACTTTCTACTGATTTTATAAGGTGTCCATAGCCTATTGTTGCTAACCCAGCTACATCGTTATAAGTAGTTGCTGAATAGCCTTCATAGCCTGCAATGAAATTAAGTCCGGCATTACTTACGTCATGTACCCCTCCACCATTAGCCATAGTTTCCATATCATCCAAAGACATAGGTGCATGCCATTCGTCTCCATCCGATGAATTATCCACATTTGGTTCAGCAATATAGGGATCCGATAGGGATGAACTTTCGACAAGTACCCAACCGTAAACAGGCGTTTCACTCATTGTACCATCTCCTTTGCATCTCCATGGGTATTTCCATTTGAATTCGCCTCTATTCTTCGTTGACACTATTTTATAGACCCATTCACCCGTTGGGCCGTTAATGCCAGTAGTTACAGCTATAGCTTCTTCATCAGAGGAAAAAAAATGAAGACCTCCTGATTGTGACCAGGAGCCTCCATAATGTGAACTTAATAGCAGCTCAATAATAGAATTAATGTTAATTTGTGTATACCCTGAAGGATCAGTATATTTCAGCGGATTGTTCAGGCAGTAGGAGTAGCGGTTATAGGATTGGCTATAACCGGGGGATTGCACAAACGGGTCCGGACTAAGGAAGCGGCCCAGCCAGGGGTCATATACTCTCCCGTTCATGTTAATAAGGCCGAAAATATCCAGGTGCTCATGGCCGGTGTAGCCGCGGTCGAAGAGGTGTGATGCGGGGACATTGTTGAATGTCCAGTCGGTAGGGTTTCTCCTGCGGCCCCAGGGATCGAAGCTTAAACGTTCCAGAACGTTTCTCTGCTCATCAGTGATGACGTCGTATGATCCCAGGTAATCCTTGTGGATATAATAGGTGGTATCGGTAGTGCCATTCATTACGTTTGCGGATTTCCCGATCAAATTTAATGAAAAATGAAATGAGATGCCATCTCAATAAAATCCTTCAATCATTCATGCTCGCTTAAAAGAATTTTTAACATTTCTTCAAGAAAAACGTTGCTGCATTATAAGCAAAAAGCCCGGACTTGCCGGGCTTTTAATATTTCGTGGTAAACAACAAAAATACTTTTGCTACTCGGCTGCGGCTCCAATAAATATTTTACTTACAACGCCTCCTTCTAAAGTAAAGATTGTACCACCATAAATTGAACCTACAACAATTGTAGTTACATCGGAATTAGAAGCGTCTATTAATTTTAAATACTTATCCCTGACAGTTTTCGCATCAGAACCAATGCTGATACCTTGTGAAGTGGTAAACTTACATGGTTGAATAATTGTTATAGACCGTACTTTTTTATCTCCACCTTGACTTTCTGATTCCATCTCCAAGGTCATTCCCAACGAGGGATATTCCCAATTTTGCACATAAGTACCTATCGCCCCCCAATATTCGTCTTCACCTTTTTTTTCGGGTAATCCCAGTTTATCGATTACCATTTGTTGTTTAATAGACTCCTTTAACCATCCTCCAATTACTTCTTTTTCACTCACAACAGAAGTAATTTTAGATGTCGAAATAGTATCAACTGCTACTACTTGACTTTCTTTTGGATTCTCTACGTTGGAAGCATTATTGTTTGTAATATTTGTACACGATACAACTAATAACACGTACCACATAATACCCATGACTTTAATTTTACTAATCTTTTTCATTTTAATAGCCAAAATTTAAAAAATGTGTTGGATCAATTAAATCACTTCTTCGCATATAAGGAAGATTAGATCTGTTTGTTAAGGGACCTGTTGCATTTCCAGAGAACATTTCAAAATGTAGCATGCTCTTATTTAACGAAAGGTCAGCTACAGTCCCTATAAGTTGTCCCTGTGTTATAATAGAACCAGTATTAAGCCCACTTACTACATTTATCTCACTATATCTGGCAATGAAATTGCCATGATTGATTTCAATAGCATACGACCCCCGATAAAATTTATATGGGTTTTGAATAACAGTACCCCCTTTTACCGCATAGACGTTTGTCCCTACGGGAGCATAAAGGTCAGAACCACCATGCTTCCGACTTCCTCCGTCTCTCGGGTCTCCAAATCGACCAGGGTATTCCAAATATGAGTTAACCCTTTCGTCCAAAGGAAATCTACCCCCTCCTCCTGAGGCTAAACCTCCAGAAAAAACACTAACCCACTTAGCCTTTACTGTGCCTGATAGCTCTCCATGTATTCTACCATTCTTATAATAATGGTGTAACCCAGTAAATTCTGAAGCTAAATCTTCATAATAACCCCATTCGCCTTTAATATAGGGGTTTTGATAAATCTTTAATTCTTCTGAAGTATTCCTCATGAGACTGGGTATAATCACATGACAGATATACTGATTAGCATATGCTTCCGAGCCGTAAATGCCAGTAAACGTCTGTTCCGACATCAACATAAAATTACCCCATTCACTCCTTAAAGGATCGCTCCAATGATTTCCTGATCCTGGGCCGATATTGCCTCTGTAACCTGGGCCAAAATATGGGGCTGTGCTACTTGGCTGCATATCCCAATCATTAGGTTTATATGTATATCCTGAAGGATCAGTATATTTCAGCGGATTGTTCAGGCAATAGGAGTACCTGTTATAGGACTGGCTGTAGCCGGGGGATTGCACGAACGGGTCCGGACTAAGGAAGCGGCCAAGCCAGGGGTCATACACTCGGCCGTTCATGTTAATGAGTCCGAAGATGTCAAGGTGCTCATGGCCGGTATAGCCGCGGTCGAAAAGATGACGGGCAGGTACATTATCGAAGGTCCAGTCGGTAGGATTCCTTCGCCGTCCCCAGGGATCGAAGCTCAGGCGTTCCAGCACGTTGCCGCTTTCATCCGTGATGACATCGTATGAGCCCAGGTAATCCTTGTGGATGTAATACATCGTGTCTTGCCCGCCGTTCATGATATAGATTGCAAAGAGGCCATCGCCAGCGTAAATATAGTGCAATTTTCGCATTTCATGACCAGAACCTCATGGACCTCACAGGTCACCTGTGAGGTTCCCCTTTTTGATCAACATCCCGATTTCATCCGTTCATTTTTGCCAATTTTAACCTGGGGGATTTTCAGGGGTACTTACATCCGTAATTTTTCATCTTTTAGGCACAGCATTGAATAATTCGAGTAGTTCTCTTTGTTTTTTAGTTATTTCAGAATAGAACACCTGACCGTTATCCGTGACCACCGCCTTGATTTTCTCGAGTTGCAGCATCATTTTTTCAAAA
>Ga0268276_1000459_pt1 | contig 48750 bp, 74 predicted proteins | sample saktaG_4_FD_190145 | JGI IMG/M metagenome (GOLD analysis project Ga0268276, IMG submission 190145) | Saline water microbial communities from Sakinaw Lake, British Columbia, Canada - sak_2010_1_5_45m | ecosystem: Environmental > Aquatic > Non-marine Saline and Alkaline > Saline ...
CGGAGATACTGTCTTAAGTGTTTATACGTAATTAAAAAATAAAGATGAAAGGAGGTTTGAAAATGAAAAACAAAACAATATTCGGAGGCGCTACTTTAGCTACTTTCCTTTTTATGATACAATCTGTTTTAGCTGCTTGTGTAGTTAATGGGAAAGAAGTACCTTGTAGCTCATTTCCATGGTGGATTTTTATAATAATCTTTGCTGTTGCAATATTTTTCTTTGTATTTTGGCTAAGAATGTTGATTCATGCAGCTAAGGGCTCAAATCCAAATAAAGCAGTATGGATCATTCTAATAGTGCTTACGCAAGTCCTTGGAGCAGTTATCTATTACTTTGTAGTTAAAGTAAAAGAATAATTGTAATTAAAAAGAATAATTTTTTTATTTTATTTATTAAATAATAAGAGAACATGGTTTCTCCACTCTTCTGCGTCTAATCTATGGTATTTCAGAGTGAGCCGGACCCCATGCCACGCTTATTCATACATAAAAAGACTCAATATTTATATCCTACAAACTCTTCGTGAAATTATTATTTGTCCTTCCCTTGTCCGACGGAAAAAGCACGATAGGTTTTCTTTCAGAAAACAGATAGCAAAAACTTTCAGTTTTTGAATTTCGATAATTGAGGGGGCAGACAGACGACGAGCGAAAAATTACGAAAGCTTTAAAAACTAGTTCTCTAATATATATGTTAAGATGAAAACAAAAATCGTTTTGCCGATTACTCTAATACTTTTACTTTGCGGAGTAGTTTTAGTTTCTGCCTGGACAATTGAATATGGAACAACAATAAATAAGGGATGGAATTTAGTTTATGCTTTCATTGAACCTGGGCAGATACAGGGGATTGAACTTTCAAATATAAAAGCAATTTATGGATTTATGCCTACAACTCAAGAATATGTAAGATTTTATCCAAATCCCGAAATGGACAAAATAAATAGAATGGATGGCGATCAATTTAGAAATACGGCTTTTTGGGTTTATTCTGATGCTGAAACTGGCAAAGAATTTAATGGAATTTATAATGCTGTGGAGTATTGGATTGCCGAAGAACCAATTCCTTACAACGAAAGACAAATCTATAAGGGATGGAATTTCATTGGAATAACTTCCGATATGATTCCCAAATCTTTTGAAGAAATAAAGGGAAATTGTGATATTGAACGTTCTCATATTTGGATTTCTTCAGAAAAAGAATGGGCAGATTTTCCCGAAATGTTTTATCCAAGTATGATTGGAAAAGGTTTTATTATTAAAGTTACCTCAGATTGTAAACTGGGAACATCTGGAAGTTCGAATATAAATCCTCCGCAAATACCTAACTAAAAATGATAAAATCAAAAAGAGGTTCAGCTTGGATTTGGATTTTAATAATTCTAATTTTAATCGGAGCAGGAATAGGAATTTACTTTTGGCTAACTGGAGATGCTTCTCCAATTGCTAATGGCGGAAGCCCTATACCTCAACCACCAGCATTACCTTCTGGCTAAATAGTAAATAACTAGCTGCCCCCCAAACTTCTTCTTTTAGAAAAAGAAGCAAAACGGGTTTCCCGTCCCCTACCTCAATTTCTTATCAATTTATTTTACAAATTTCCATCAATCCACTTTCTCATAGAAGCTTCTGATTGTGCGCCAACAAAGCCATCAACTTCTTGTCCATTCTTAAACACCTTAACAGAGGGTATAGTCATAATATCATATTTACCAGCAATTTCTTGGTTATCTTCAACATTTAGCTTAACTATGGAAACTTTACCCTTATATTCTTCAGCAAGTTTTTCTATAATTGGTTTTAACATTAAGCAAGGTCCACACCAAGGCGCCCAAAAATCAACCACAACGGTCATTTTTTTAGACTGCTCAATTACTTCTTTCTCAAACGTTTCATCTGTAATGTCTGTCATAATAAACTAATAATTTTTCCATTTATAAATTATAGGTAAGGATGTTAACAAAACAAAGAAATAAAAACTCCCTAAGTTTTATCTTGTTATGTTATATTCAAAATTATGCGAGATGTATGAAAAGTTAGAAGCAACCACAAAAGGTTTAGAAAAAACATCAATATTAGCCGAATTTCTAAAAGAAATAGTCTCAGAACCACAAACAATCTATTTAATTCAGGGTAGATTTTTCGCAGATTATGACGAAAAAGAAACAGGTATCTCAGAACAACTAGCAATAAAATCTATTTCAAAATCATCAGGTCTCTCAGATGATAAAGTTATCAAGGAATTCAAAAAACTAGGAGATTTAGGCAAAACAGCAGAGTTCTTAATGAGTAGTGGTAAACAACAAGGGTTATTCGTACAAAAGCTAACAACTCAAAAGATACTAGAAAGCTTAAGAAAACTTCCAGAAACAGAGGGCAAAGGTGCAGTTGACAGGAAATTCGGAATCATTTCAGAACTAATGAGTTTTGCCTCAGCAAAAGAAGCTAAGTATATCATTCGAACAATTCTTGGAGATTTAAAGATAGGAATAGGCTCCGGATTAATCAGAGATGCAGTCGTAGAATTTGCATTTCACCCACAAACAATTGAAGAAAAGAAGCAAAAAGCAGAAGTCGTTCAAACAGCGCTAGACAAAGCAACGGATTTTGCAGAGGTTTTTGAAAAAGCATCCAAAGGAGAGAAGGAATTGGAAAAAATTACACTATCTCCAGGAAAGCCAGTAAAGGTTATGTTATACCCAAAAGCAAAAAACATAGTAGACGCTTTTGAAATAGTCGGAAAACCAGCAGCTTTTGAAAAAAAATACGATGGCTTTAGAATGATGATCAATAAAGATGAAAGAGGAAATATTTCAATATTTACAAGACGTTTGGATAACGTAACCAAACAATTTCCGGACGCTGTTAAATACGTAAAAGAACATGTTAACGCAGATACTTTCATTATTGATTGCGAGGCTGTTGGTTTTGATGGTAAAACAAAAAAATATAAACCCTTTCAAGATATTTCCCAGAGAATTAGAAGAAAGTATGATATTGAGAGATTAGAACAAGAATTACCAATTGAATTAAATGTTTTTGATATAATTTACTGCAACGGCAAATCCTACATAGATGAACCATTCCTAGAAAGACGAAAACTAATCGAGAAAATAATCAAACCAGTAAAATATGAAATAGTTTTAGCAGAGCAATTAATTACGGATGACGAAAAATTAGCAGAAGATTTTTATAATAAAGCACTAGAGGAGGGGCAAGAAGGTGTAATGGTAAAAAATTTGGAATCTATTTACAAACCAGGAGCAAGAATTGGCTACGCAGTAAAATTAAAACCAGATCCAAACGAATTTGACTTAGTTATAACTGGAGCAGAATGGGGAACCGGAAAACGTGCGGGCTGGCTAACAAGCTTCGATGTTTCATGCAGAGATGAGGATGGGAATTTATTAGAAATCGGGAAAGTCTCAACCGGACTAAAAGAAAAAAGAGAAGAGGGGCTATCTTTCGACGAACTGACAGAAGAACTAAGGCCCCTAATTATAAGCGAAGAGGCAAAACACGTTCAAGTAAAACCAGAAGTGGTTGTAATGGTTGGCTATCAGAATATTCAAGCCTCTCCAACTTATACAAGCGGGTTTGCCATGAGATTTCCAAGAATGTTAAGGGTAAGACCAGATAGAAGTATAAATGACGTAGTTAGTTTAGACATTGTAAAAGAAGAAGTAAGTAAAGAAAAGTAATCTATTCAATATTGTTTTCTTTCTTGAATTCTAGTAAAAGTTCAGGCATCTTTTTATACAACCAAACGTTAAGTTTTATGAATTCATCCGCTTCAAGTTTTATATAGTCTAGAATTTTATCATACTCTTTGTTTTTGTACCAATCTGGAAGAACGCTTCCGTCAGATTTCTTTCCAGTAATTTTATCTAATCCAGAACCTTTAAACTCGCCCCTATTCATTAGAACCCCAATAGATCTTAAATCTACAAACGGATTATTCAAAATATCTATTTCCGGAAGATTATTAGCTTTTGTTCTAGCCACTAAAAAATTATGTTCAAATCCCAGATTATATCCAACCGGAATAAAATTAAACGGATAGTCAAATATAGCACTGCCCTCTATAAATTGTTCAAGAATTTCTTTTTCTGATGATTCCCACTCTTTCAAAACTATTAACTCCCCTCTTCTTTCTCCAGTGTTTCGATCTAATTCTTGTATCTGTATACTTATTATTTTATCTTTTTCCGGATCTAACCCAGTGGTTTCTATATCAAAGTAAAACTGACCCATAAAATATACTAGGTTATGGAATATATTAACTTTTCGTTAAATAAAAACCCTTAAAAACATAAATGTCTGTCAATATTAATGAAAAAAGAAGGCGGATTTAAATATTTTTTATTTGTTTCCATATTAGTTCTTGCATTAATAATAATTTTATTTTCATTTGATTATTCCAAGTTCACAGGAAAGGCAATTTCCGCAATAACACTTCCAGGAGATTGTTCAGATTCTAATGTAAAGGCGTTATGGGATTCTATTTTTATTGAAAATTCTACTGGGATAAGATATAATAGTGCTGATTTAAATCCGAATAATAATGCATGCGACTATATCTTTGCAGTGAAAAATATAAGTAACACTTCCTATTGTTTATTTGTTTCAAACGAAATAAATAAAACTTTTCTATTTGCAAAAAAGGCTACCTATAATTCAACGGATGACCAGTTTAATCTAAGTGCAATTAATCTAGGTGACTCTTGGGTAAGGATCTTTCTTATGTTTATTATGTTTCCATCGCCTGATGAGGTAAATCGAACGAGTATAATCAGTGATGGAAATAATGCAAATATCACCTTTTCTTCCACTTTTAAAAAATCATTAAGCAGCCAGTGGGAGCAAAATATTACATATGGTTTTGATATTAATCAAGAATACTATTCTTCTTCAGACAGTGAGAATTATACTATTTCTGGAGAAAATTTCAGTCGTAATATTGGTGGTGAAGTTTTTAAAACAATTTCTGATGAGGTTTTTATATATAGTGATGGGAAGATAAATACCTCCTCCTGTACGCCAAATTGGACAGTACAAGTATCTTCTTGCTTTGCAAACGAAACAAAGATAACATCTTATAGTGATTCTAATAATTGCGGAACAACAATAAATCAACCACAATCAATTACTAACTTCTGCGATCACGATCTAAATGGAGTCATAGGAAGTATAGGTTCGATAGACACAGATGAGGATATATCAATTTTTATTTCCGGAGTTTCTTTGAATAATTCTTTAAATTATACGGCAAACAATATGTCACAGCCAGTAGAAATAAAGAATAACGGCACGACAATTGTTTCTTTTAGCCACAATTTTGTATCTTCTCCAATGGATTTAAACGAGATAAAAGTAAAAACCAATGGTGACAGTTCGAGTTTTGGATACATAATTGTAAACGGGATAAATGATACGAAATCTGTAATTCTTAATAAAAAGAACTCATCAAGCAACAGTGTTTGTGTAAAAGACGCATTAGTCTCTGTAATTTCAGATATAAGTTCAGATTGCGACGAGGAAAATGAATATATTGTAAGATGCCAAGGAACATCATCAGACGGGTTTACATGTTCTTTTACGAATAGCACCTTTAATATAAGCGGTCTAGAACATTCTGCCGTAAAAGAAATAATAGAAACAACATGTTCTGCAAACTGGGTATGTTCAAATTGGTCTACGTGCACAAATTTATTAAAAAACAGAACGTGTCTAGATCAAAATAACTGTAGCACAACAGTTGGCAGACCATCTTTAACTGAAAGTTGCGTTCCGAACGATGTATTGTCAAGCTGTACTCCAAATTGGACTTGCGATGAATGGCAACCAGCAAGTTGTGCATCTGGCGAGAATCAAACTAGAGTATGTAGAGATACAAGCAATTGTAATACTCAAATAGACAAACCAAATGAAAGTCAAGAATGTGAAAAAACAAACTACATTCTATGGATTTTGATAGGGTTAGGAATTCTTATTTTTATTATGGTAATTATATTAGTCATACTTTTTTTCTTTAAGAAAAAACCATCAAGTGTACAACCACCATCTCAAAATCAGCCACCATTTCAACCACCGATGCAGCCAATACAAACCCTTCAAGAAAGACAATTCCCATCTTCGCCACAACCGTTATTCAGGCCACAACCAATACAACAAGGTGTTGTTCCGATTAATAATCAACCACAAAAATAATTCTCCTCGAGCTAAAGCAGAACCTTTATAAACCCCCCCAGCCCTTTATAAATAACAATGGCTAAAGAAAAACCAGAAGATTCTTTGAAAGTTCAAAATATTGTAGCAACAACGTCATTGGAGAAAGAGGTTTCTTTATCAAAATTAGCAAGAACGCAACCAAATACAGAATATAATCCAGAGACATTTCCAGGATTAGTTTTAAGAATAAAAAAACCAAAATCAGCAGTTCTAGTTTTCTCTTCGGGAAATTTAGTGTGTACTGGCGTTAAATCTATCGCGCAAGTTAGGGAAGTTATTGATCAAGTTATAAAACAGCTGAAGAAGATCGGAGTGCACGTTACAATAAAACCAAAAATAAACGTTCAAAACATAGTAGCTTCAGGGAGTATTAATTTAGATTTAAATCTAAATACACTTTCTTTAGAGTTAGAAAATACAGAATACGAACCAGAACAATTTCCAGGTTTAGTTTACAAGTTAAATGATCCAACCGCAACATTTTTATTATTTAGTAACGGAAAGTTGGTTTGTACTGGGACCAAAAACAAGGAACAACTTGAAGAATCAATGAAACAGTTGAACAAAAACGTTAGAGCAGCACTAAAAAGATTAAAAGAAAGTGCTAGCAAGGCACCAAAAGAATCTGAAGCGGACGAATTCTAATAGTTTCCAAAACATCTAAAAACTAATGTTCTTATCTTTTAAAAAAGAAATATTTATATACCCTTATTATATTTATACATATAATATATTCAAACATATAATATGGTACAAGTAATAAAAAAGCAAACCAGCAAGGGAATTTTATACAACCCTACTCTTAGCTCTGTTTTAATGGTGGAAGAAACTATTCAGAAGCATAGTCAAGAATACGGGAAATATCAACTTTGGAAAAAATTACCAACCAAAATGATGTATCAAACCTATTTGGTAATATTAGATTATTTGGTTATTTCTGGAAAAATTCTTATAGATAAAGAAGGTTGTATCATGTGGACGTGGGACCCCGCAGGAGTTGCAGATTTAAGAAAAAAGGGATTAATAATCAAATGAAAGAAATTAATGTAGCATTTGCTTCTGAAAAAGTGAAAGAAGACTTTGAGAAATTAACGAACGGAAAATTTGAAGACAAAAAACTTTCGTCTTTTATTCAAAGAGCGATAAATGATTTAAAAATAAATCCCTCTTGCGGAACAAAAATTTCAAGAAAACTATGGCCAGATATTTATATAAAAAACCACAATGTAAATAACCTGTGGAAATATGATTTACCTAATGCTTGGAGACTTATTTATACGATTAAAACAACAGAAATCGAAATACTAAGTGTTTTACTGGAATGGTTTGATCACAAATCTTACGAAAAGAGGTTTGGTTACTAATGTCACTTCGTCAATATCTAACATCAACCGGAATAGTAGTCTTATTAGGAAAATCCGCAGAAACAAACGAAGAGCTAATAAAACAATCTAATAAAAATGAACTTTTACTTCACACCGCAAAACCCGGAAGCCCATTTGCAAATATTAAGACGAAAGAAGCCGATTTATCAAAGCAAGAAATTTATGAAGCCGCAACTATGTGCGCAAAGCATTCCCAAGACTGGAGAGATAATAAAAAAGATATTAGCGTAAGTGTTTTCTCAGTAAGTGACGTATGCAAATCCAAAGATATGAAACTAGGAACTTTCGGCGTAAAGAAAGAAAAAAAGATTCTAGTAAAAAAACAGGACATTTTGGAGTTTGAAAAACAACAATCGCAAGCTAGTTAAACTCTCAAAAAATATAATTTTATGGCAAACAAAAAGCGAAGATTCGATACGGTACAATTACAGATAGGAAAGAATGGCTTAACAGATGCTTTTATAGAGCAGGTTAGAAAGATCTGTGAAAACGAAGAGATGATAAAGATTACCATCCTAAAGTCTGCGTGCAGAGATAAAAAGGAAGCAGATGAAATGTGTAAAAAGTTAGTAGATACATTAGGTAAAAACTTCGTTTATAGATTAATAGGCTACGTTTGTACTTTACATAAATTCAGGAAGAACGTTAGGAAATAGGGTTATTACCATTCGCTACATGACAATAAGCAAGATAAACACTCTTGTGATATTCAGCCAGCCCATTATTGCCCAAATTTTCATACCATATTTCTCTTTTTCCGATAGTGGCAACCTGACTAGGATCTTTAATCTTTGTCACAGTTCGGATAACTTGATGAGTATATTTTCCAAAACGAACTACACCGATTTCGGGGCTCTCGCCCAATAATCTTAATAATTTACTTCTTTGCGCGGGGGCCAAATAGCCTAATCTTTCTCTGCTCATTTCTTCCTGAAAATATTTCCGTTTAAAAGGATTTATATTGTCGAAACCATATGATGTGGTTTATCCAGAAAAAACAATCATCGTTAGTTTTATAAACCCAAAAACCAACCTATTTTCGTGTTAAAGTTCCGTTCGAAAGAACGTTGACAATTTATCTCCGCAAAGGAGAGCACAATAATAATCAAATGGCAAGAACAATATTTTCAAAAGATGCACAGTTATTCAATGTAGCCTTAGCTCTAGAATTAAAAAATGTTTCAGAAATAGTTCCACCACAATGGGCTTTTTTTGTTAGATCTGGTGTTTCAAAGCAAAGGACTCCAGAAAGTCCAGACTTTTGGTATGCAAGAACCGCGTCTATTCTAAGACAATTATATCTTCACGGAGTAGTTGGTGTAGAAAAATTAAGAACAAGATATGGAAGTAGAAAAGATAGAGGAGTAAGACCAGCAAAATTCAAGAAATCATCTGGAAAGATTATTAGATTAATTTTACAGCAAGCAGAAAAAGCAGGATTAGTAGAAAAGGTAAAAGATACTCAATTTGGTAGAAGATTAACAAAGAAGGGAAGAGATTTCTTAGATTCAATAAAAGTTGCAGAAATACAAGAGATACCTCTAGGCGAATATTTAGGAAAGGAAAAACCAGTTGAAGTTCAGGAAGAATTAAATGAAGGAGTAGAAGATGGTATTGAAACACAATCAGAAGAGTAAAAAGTGTCATTTAGACAAATGGGGTAAAAGAACAAAGTGGGCACCATTTTGGGCAGTAATAAAGAAAGCAGGAACTGGAAAAAGAATGCACCCATCTGCAATAACTCATGTTAAAAGAAATTGGAGACATAAAAAATTAAAAATTAAACCAAGAAATATGAGGAAGGACTTTTTAGGATAATGGTAGAAACAAAAACAGAAGAAAAGATTGAACTACAAAGAGAATACATTGTACCAATGAGAAGAGGATTTCTTAAAGTTCCTTGCTATAGAAAAGCAAAGAAAGCGGTCTTAGTTTTAAAACAATTCATCGCAAAGAATATGAAAGTTGAGAATAGAGATATTAAAAAAGTTAAACTTGATATGTATCTTAACGAAGAAATATGGCATAGAGGAATTAAAAATCCATTGCACAAAATAAAAGTTAAGGCAACAAAAAAGGCAGGGATTGTATATGTTGAATTAGCAGAAATACCAGATTTCGTAAAATACAAGATGCAGAAAGCAGAAAAAAGATTATCAAGAGTACAAAAAGTAGAGCCAAAACCAGAATCAAAACCAGAAGAAAAAACAGAAGAAGAGAAGGTAGAGGAAAAAGAAGATGACAAATCAAACAAAGAAGCTGGATTAAAAGAAAATAAGGCCCAAGCAAAAGCTCAAAAACACACAGAAGGAACTAAGCACGAGAAAAGCACGACTCCGAGAAGAACAGTTTTACAAAGGTAATTTTTAGTATACTTAACAGATGTTATGTCTTCTGGCATTTATTTTATGTTACTCCTTATAAGATATAACAATAGTAAGGTTTATAAATAGTAGGAGGCTATATAATTTGTGATAAAATGGCAGACAAACCAAAAACAGAGGATGTAAAGGCACTGAATCCATTAAAATATTCATTCGTGGATTCTGGAGTTAAATGGGATTCTGGTGGTTTTTACAAAGCTTATGAGGCGCTACAGGATCTAGCAAACACAGAAGCGTCCGATCCCAAGGGGCTTGAAAAAATACTCTCAATTGTAAACAATCCAGAGGTTACATCTGGATGGGGCAGAGAACAGATTGATGCAGCAAAACAAAGATTAGTTTCACAGTATGGATTAACATTATTGCAATATTCAGTTTCAAACGTTGGAGATTTAGCGAAGGCGGTCGGGGGAAAAGCATTAGGCTTATTCTTACACTTCCCAGCATTCGAAGCGAAAGGCGACAAAGATTACGAGGGTTTACTCTCAGTTCAAAAAAAATTGGCAGACAAGCAAGCGCAAGTTCAAAAAGATCCTCAAGCATACATAGAATCTAGAATCCCAAAAGATTTAGCATCAAGACAATTCTGGGGATCAATGCCACAGATTGTATTAGAGGGCGAGATAAGACCACTCGAAGTATATTTAAGAAGCTTAGTCGGAAAATATGGACCTACGAAGGCAATTGTAACAAACGTAAAAGCCGGGGCAAAACTTCACGAAGCCTATACAAAAGAATCTAGGGAAATAAATGATAAATACCAGAAAGCAAGACAAGAAAAAGCAAAAGCTGTTGCACAGAAAGAAGGAAAGGAAAGAGAATTGACTGCAAAAGAAGAAAATGAAATAGAATCCAAATTCACAAAAGATAGAGATAGTCTTGGTAAAAAATATGAAAAGCAAATGCCAGCGTTGGCAAAATATCAAGAAATGATAATGACTCTTCAGGCAGAAGTATATCAAGCAATGAAGGAAGATAAAGAAAGAAAGGAAGCCGAGAAGAAAGCCAAAGAAAAAGCTCTAGAAAGAGAGAAGAAAAAGGCAGCTTAAAATATAAAATGATAAAACAAAACAAAGATGATAAAAAAAAAGAGCAATTAACTTACTCAAATCAAACGTATTCTGTGACAAATGAGGTAAGAAGATGAGGGGCACTAGAAGAAATGAATTTGTTGGGAAATTGAAGGAGGGCGAGAGGGTAAATTATTTTTTTAAGATGCTTAAAAGGCACTCTTCTCTGTCAAATCCAAAAAATGTTTCAATGGATGTTTCAGCTGATAGTCCAGTTATTAAATATAACGGGAGAAGATTGATTATGCCAGAATTTTCAAGAGAAAATAATCTTCCAGGTATTTTAGCGATGGTGGGCCCAAGGGACGAAAACCTTGCGAAGATTGTAGACGCAGTTAGCCATTTAAGAAAAGCAAGTCCATTTTGTACATATGATTCTCCAGTTGTAGGAGGTGCTACTATCCCCTTTTATGAGTGGCCACAAATAGATTTCCCAATAGATGCGAGAATGGCATATTTGCAAACAAATCCAATGGCTAATAATGTAAGAAGAATATAATTTTATTTATTCGTCACTAACTTTTTAACAATTCCAGACATCTCCCCAATGAATTCGTCTGTCTTTTGTTTTATCTCATCAATTTTTTTACCAGAAACGTCCATTAATTTTCCATAGACAATTTCTTTTGATAATTTAAAAATCTCTCCATAAAAATCAGCATATGAATTTTTCAGGAGTCCCTTTTTGACAAATTCATCTTTCAGAATCTGTTCAATCTGTTCTGGTGACGGAGAGCTGATATTTGCAGCAATAATGGCAGCATGTGCAGAATCAACACAAGCCCAATATAAACCATCCACAACGCCAAGTAACGAATTTCTAGCTCTAGCTAAATGTATTGGGGCTCTTTGTAATAAATTATAAATTGCCTCAGGCGTAGGTCTTATTTTTCCAGCTTGTAAAAGTGCTTTTTGTGGGATAAAGAATCCGCCATGGTCAATTAAAGCATCACCGTATCGTAATATATTCATAACAACAGGATCTCCTGTCATCATGTCTTGCCACCACGTAGAAAGCTTTACAGTATTCACATGCAATGGTTTTCTATACGGATTTGTCTGAATTATTTTTCCTAACTCCTCTCTGTATGTAGCGATTAGTTCTTCATCCCAAATAATTGAGACATCGTCTATAATTACTATAACATCTATATCCGAATCTAGGTTAGATTCTTGTCTTGCAGAACTTCCAAAAAGAATTATTGCCTTTACTGTCTGTTCAAATTTATTATAAACCTTTGTCGCAAAATCAAGGGCAATTTCTCTTTCTCCAGCAATCATCATAGTAGGAACTTTTTCAAAGTCAGATTTAGGAACTTCGTTTATGCCCTTCAATTTAGATTTCTTCACGTTCTTCTTCACCATCTTTTATATTCCATGTTTTTCTATTTTATAAATGTTTCATCTCTACGCATTCGGCGTTCCACTTATTCTAGACGCTCCTCCACCCATCTGCCCACCCAACTCAGATGGCAAACTCGAAAATCCACTTCCGTACATTGAAAAATGTTTTTCTGGTAAATACGTCATTGGCCCACCCATATATCCACCGCCAGAAGGTATTCCTATAACCTGATTCCAATACGGACCCATCTTTGCTCCGTAAATCGGGCTTCCAAGTGCAGCCATAGCCAATCCATGAGGAGATCTCTGAAAATGCTGTACAAATCCAACACCCTCCACAATTTTAGTCATTTCTTCTACATTTCCCTTTTTTTCCAGTTCTTCAAGTATTTGTCTTATGGGAACATTTCCCATTCCCGGGGCCAAGTGCGAATCCGAATATCCAAAATTATCAGTTAAATGGACATGCTTAACATAGGGAGCGATTTTTTTCGTTGCTTCTATAACATCTTTATCTTCAAACCCATGCTTTTTCATAATATTCAAATGTCCGACATCCCAAGTAGCTCCAATAAGTTTTTCAGCCGCTTTCTCTGCATCATTTTTGTCCATTCCCTTTCCCGTAGCATTCTCAATGAATTTTTTTCTAGAAGCTTTTATTAGAGCCTCCATTCCTTCGCCAGTAGAGTGGGCCCACTCACCAGGCATCATATTTTCTATAGCAACAACGGGAGCTTTTTCCCCACCAAGTTCTTTATATCCCCTCCACGCAAGATTTCCGAAAGTTTCAGCCGCTTTCTCTCTCGCAAATTCTTCTGCGGGAACAAATAACTTTGGTGCGCCAGAAACAATTTTCTTATGTTCAGTATCAACCTGTTGTCCAGTTATGGATATCAGCCCACTAATACTCTGGTCGAGTAGCTGAGACAGTTGTATATTTCTATCAAATTTATTTGGATTACCATAAACTCCTTGTAGTTTTTTTTTCCAATCTTCCGATAGCTCTTTTAATTGTTCTTTCTGCTCTTCCGTACCATATTTATATGCAGTATGAAAAGCATTATTAAAATTCAATCTACTATTATCTAAAAAGTTATCAACCCTACCACTCATTACATCTGCCTTCCCAAGAGATGGTCCAAATTCTGGTTTCTCTTTTATAACTTGATTAACCTTTTCAGGTGTTAGTTCACCCATCCCCTGAAATTCTAGAACGGCAGGTTCTTTTATGAATCTCTGAATTAATTCATCTGCTTGATTTTTGTAAGTATTTAATCCAGTAATTGTCTGATCCCAGTGATTTTCATTATAAGAACGAATTCTTGCATCAACGCCAAAGACATGTCCTTCTTTCAATTCCTCAGGATGATCTGGGAAAAATAATTTATCTTCTTTTACTCCAGACAATTCGCCAGTTTCTTTATTTATCAACGCAGATTTTACGGCGTGAAATCTTTTTTCTCCTTTTGATTCATCTCCTGGTCTATATTCTGATCCAGGAACCCCGCCAGAAGAATGAAATACAACATTAACATTTTTTTCTTTACTTAATTCACTCGCTCTTTGTAAAACGTTATACAATCTTCTTTCCGCCTCAGCTCTATTTTCTTCACTAAATCCTTTTTGCTGAGCAAATCCTGATGCGTCAATGGTAAATGGTGCATGAACAGAAGGGCTAACACCACTAATTTTCATAAGTGCTCGCATTTCTTCAAAGTTTTGTTTTGGAATTTGTTCGGCCGTATCCGCATTTCCCATTGTAACTTCGAATGCTTTTACTCCTTGCTTAATTGCTTTTACCGCCTCTCCCAACTGATTCGCTGTTTGGGTAGATCCAGGAAAGCCCAAATTTGTAGCAGCATAATGCTTTCCCCCCATAAACTGTCCATAAGAATCATTGAAATTAGAAGCTCCGCCATTATAGAAAGACTCATGACTCTTATATTCATCACCCATAAATAACTAAAAAGAACGATATATTTAAAGTTATTTATTAACGTAGTTTAATTATACTTTCTTTGTTCGGTTTCTCCAACTTCCCAGGGCATTCTTTGCCTGCTCTCTTTTCTATTTTGCGTTTGATATACTTTTTCTCCTTCATCGCCCCCTGTTTCTGGAGAGGGATTGATCATATCAACTCTTCGTCCTGTGCCAATACCCATGGTGGGATTCGTCATCAAAGGAGAAGTAACCCGTGCTTGCATAACTTCTCTGCCGACATCAACTCGTCGTTGTCTTTCGCTTTCGTCATACATAAGTTTTGCAGTTTGATACACTTCCTCTGATTTTCTGTGTTCATCTTTAACAATCGGAGTATCTTGTGGGATGCTACGTAAATCATTTTCCAATCTTCCGCCAGGATTAGCAACGATAGGTTCATCAAGACCAAGAACCTCTGGCCTGAAATTATTACTATTTTTGAATTCAGAAACAGAGTTAGGAAAATTTAAATGCGATTTTTTTTCTACCACTTGTTCGGGCTCATTTTCTTCCGCTGTTTCAATACTAGTTTTTTCTGGCTTTATATTCTTTTTAGAATTTTCTATTTCCGTCTTCGCTCCTTTCTTCTCAATTAAATTTTTTAATTTAGATTCTAAACTTTTTGCCCTCTCCTCTTTAGTATTTACCATGTTTTAGGTAGCATAAGCAGCTTTAATTATTTTACTAATGCAATCCCAATAATTAAAAACACCAAATATCTTATAAATTTATGAAAACTCACTTAATTTTGATTCGTGGCCCATTGGGAATAGGCAAAACTACAATTAGTAAGATTTTAGCAGAAAGAGAGAATGCTAGATATTATTCAATAGATAAAATGCTAGAAAAAGCAAAATTAGATAGGGTGGATGTTAAACAGGGATGCATTCCGCTAGCTAACTTTTTAGCCATTCAAGAGGACATCAGCCCGAAAATTAGAGAAATATTAAATAATCAAAGTGTAGTTATCGATGGAAATTTTTATCACAAAGAGCAAATTGATTTTTTCGAAAAATTATTTGAATCTAAGTTAGTAGTTGTAACACTAACAGCGAAACTAGAAACGTGCATTAAAAGAGATAAAAAAAGAGACAGGCCCCTGGGTAAAAAAGCCACAGAAGAAGTCTATAAATTAGTTACTAGATTCGACGCGGGTATAATAGTAGACGTAGAAAACAAATCAAAAGAGAGAGTAGTAGAGCTGATACAGGGAGAATTAATCTAATTCATTAAAAAAATTTAATCAAATTTCTCTGGAGACGAAGCCATTCCGTGAGCTTTCTTGTATATATCATAAACTGCATATAAGCTTCCCTTTGCCGAACTACCAGCCTCTTGCCTTAGAGCTTTTTCTACAAAACTATCCTTCTCAATATCTTTTACATCAGCAATTTCCTTTTTTACCTTCTTGTCGCCAGAATCAAATTTAAAACTAAATAAGTCCCAAAGTGCAGAAAGCGGATTTGTATTATCCGGATTCTTTTCCTCTTTCTTCTTCTTTTTTTCTTCTTCTCTCTTAACTTCAGCATCGCTTTTCAAACAATATTTTTCAATATCTTCCTTTAATTGATCAAGCGCAACCTGCGTATTAGATTCAATAAGAGATAACCCGTCATCTAAATCAGCATCGCTCAATTTTTTCTTTATGAGTTCAAGTTCATCAGAATTCAGAGCATATGAATCAAAAGTTACTTCAACTCTTCCACCAAAACCAAATGCATAGTCCCCTTTCTGAGTTACCTTCTGCGCCAATGCACCCCTATAATTCAAAGTAACAATCAAGATAGAATAATATTTTCTTTTTGTTTCATAACTCCCAAACCTCTTTTTTAGAATATCGCTACTAGTTGTTTTAATCTCCTTATTTCCCATTAAAGTTAGTTCAAACATAGTAGTAGAAAAAGCATTTACAATAGCGGCAGAGCTTCCGGAAGTTAACAACCCCTTATTACTAAATCCATTCATCCCCAATTCTTTTGCAGCTTTCAAATATGGCCTTGCCCATTTCGTATACATCTTCAAAGATTCTACTTGTGATTTCAAATATGATTTTTCAATTTCAAATCTTTTTTTCATTTCTTTTTCAGACATATCTTTCCAAATTAAGAATTCGCTCAATCTAGGAATTAAAACTCTTTTTACAGAATCGTTAATAACACCATTCTTTTCAGCCATTTTATTTACGTCATCTGTAGTGTTTGCAATTAAAAATGCCTCTCTCAACGTAGTAAAACCCATTTCTGCGGCCATCTGATGAATACTTCCTCTTCCTCTTTTTAGATCAACCTGGTCTAGCCATATATTTTTTATCGCTAGCATACCTTCTTCTTTTTCTTTTAAATCCTTGGAGCTTGCCCTTGTGTAATGTTCTAATCTCATTTCATATTCTTTTAAATCATAAACAAGTTGTATTATAGATTTTATTACAACATTTGTATCTCCTAAAATTTTTGTTGCCTGTTGTTGCATTGCCGTCGCTCTTTGCCCCATATCCGCAAAATGTCCACTACCAGGAGAAGACATAAAATTATCTGTAATTTTTTCAACTTTAATCCCCATATCTTGTATAAAATCTAATATCCAATAGTAAATAGGCTCGAGTTGATTAGAATCAGAATCGTAAGTTATCTTATATGACTTCAAAGACTTCGGTTTTCCACCCTCGCTATATTCTTTCTTAACTTGAGCAATCACCTCTCTTACATCAGCCATAAAATATCAACGTCGCCCGTGTTTTTAAAGATTTAGTTTAGAACATTAATTTACATGTCTTCCAATACTGGAACCCCAGCAACGAACTCAGATTGAAGTCCAAGTTTTGTAAAATAATGGCACATTTTTTCACATGCAAATTTTTCTGTAGAATAGTGTGTCCCGCCCAATACATTAATACCATTTTGTTCTTCATAGACATGTTCTTTCTCAGAATGCGGATTTCTAGAGCTTATACCTGTAATAACAGTATTTACTCCCATATCAAATGCTTCTTTTAAATAATCTACCTCATTTCCACCGCCAGCTACAATAACCACTCCCCCATTTAATATTTTTCCATTTCCATAATCATATCTTTTAACTGGATGTCCAACAGCTTTTTCAAATAAAATTCCAAGTTCTGCGGTAGTCTTACATTTTGTTGTTCCAATAACGCCAGCAAGTCCACCAAAATAAGGAGAGCATGCCTTTCCAACCTTGATTCCAAGAGCCTCAGCAAGTGTACCGCTAGTGGAGTATGGTCCGAAATTATCCAAAGGAACATGCAAATTATAAATTGCAATTCTTCTTCTTTTGAATTCCCCTAAAAGCTCTCTATTCATCTGTTGAAAAACACGTGGAGCTTGCCTAATGTCCCAAATGGAAGGATGGTGTACAAATAGGAGTGCGTTATGAGTATCATCTGCAATAATCTTATTCATTACGGATTGCTCTGGGAAGACGGCGCAATAAACACGAGTAATTTCTTGAGCAAAATCACAAACAACACCCATGCTCCTTTCTTTAAAGTTATTACTAATAAAATCTTGTACTTCTGTCATATGAGTAGCCCACTCGTCACTCATTGCAGGAGTTATGAAGTCCTTTTCGAGTTGAGCATAAAGTTTATTTGCTTCCATACATAAATTAAACATTAATAGATTAAAAATCTTTCGGAACCGAACGAACAAGATTACTTATTGTTTTCTATCTTTCCTATCAGCTTTATCGGATTCTCTAGCTTCCGTACTCTTTGTAACCCAACCAACTCTTCTGTTGTCTCTTCCCATCTCAGAATTCTTTCTACATTTAGAAGAGCAATAGTATCTTGGGGTTCCCTCTTTTAAAACTACTGTAATTCCTCTTGGAAATTCATAGTTTGATTTACAAAATGAACATTTAGGCATGGTGAGATCTCCTTTTAACAACTTTAAGATAATGACCACCATCTGTTCTAACAGTTCCTACGTGGTGTGTTTGATGTCTTGCATGTCGAGAGCTAGCTAATCTTACAGCATTAACATCTTCTGCTCTAACAAATGCAGAGAAAGAAGCTATTCCAGAATAAATAGCACGGTCAATTGCTTGCAATGCTCTATTTCTAATTAATAATTCTTGTGATAAAGCCTCATCTTTATGCCCAGCTGTATCAAAAGCATAGCCTATACATGGGTCATAATGATTATGTGCGTGCATTTTAACTAAAAGCCCCCTTCTGTATTCTTCTCATTAATTTTCTAGCTTCAATTTCTGTTTCTCTTAACATTAAAACATCTTTTGCCTTAATTGGTCCTCTAACGTTTCTTCTAATTTGTTTACCCATGTTTTTTCCCCTTAAAACTCTGACTTTAACTTGTGTTAATTCTCCTCTTGTTCCAGTTCTCCCTACTACTGCTTCAACAACTGCGGGTACAGCTCCACCTTCTTCCATAATCTTTTCTGATCCTCTAGAAGAAGTTCCTTGTGTTTCCTTTTTTATTTGTTCCTTTGCCATTTTAGTAATATCAATCCTTTAATTTAAGCAGATGCCTATTTATTTTATTGTATCGAGCTTCGCATCGCCTGGTTGAATAACTGCGACAGCGCCTGTCGCAACACTAATTCCAACAGCAAGTCCTAACTTCTGTTTTGAATCAGCTTCAATGCACTTTATACCCTTTTCTTTTGCAAGAATTGGTAAGTGTTGTGTAAGTTCTTTAGGATTGACGTCGGATGCATAAACAATAAGTTTTGCAACTCCTCTTTCAAGAGCCTTTGTAACTTCATTGATTCCTTTATCAACTTTTCCAGTCTTAGCAGCTTTCTCTACAACATCATATACTGAAACCATTTTTTGTTTTTGTTATTTAATTTAACCAATAATGAGAACTACGTCCTCTCGCCGTTAAGCGATCATTGGTAATACTAGTTTGAAAAATCGGTTTATAAAGGTTTAGGTTTTTTGAACACAGTCCGATAAATATCTTAACGTCCGATAAATTGAAGTCTTTATCCGAAAAAATAATTATTTTTTTAATTAAAGCCAACAGATTATATTTCACTAACAATCCTTATAGTTTTATTTTTATTAATATATCTTAATTAGAATTAAACGCCTTCAGTAGCTTTTTCTCCAACAGAAACGCTTGTTCCTTCAGAATCTTGTTCAGCTATCTTCTTAAATCTCTCTTCAATAGATTGTTCAGCTACTTTCAACTTATCAGCAGTTTCTTTTTCTTTTCTCTTCTTCTTTGGTTCTTCTAAAACTAATTTTTCACCAACAAAGTCTTCAAGGGATGGTAATTTCTTGTCGATATCATGTGCCTTCATATATTCTCTAGATAATAACCAGAAGAATAAACCCAAAGACTTATTGCTATGATTATTCCCAATTATTAAAAAATCTATATCTGCAGTATTATTATTTGTATTACATATTCCAACAACGGGTATCTTAACATTTCTCGCATCAGTTAAAGCATTCTTGTCAAGCCATGGGTCACAAACCATAATCATTTTTGTTTCAAAAAAGTTCGGGAGTACAGTATTTGTGATTATTCCAGCAGGATATTTCTTTGTAAATATTCTAACACCTGTTAATTCAGAAAACATTTTTACAGCTCTCCATCCAGCTTCTCTTTTGCAAACTAATATCCATTCGCTAGGCTTGAATTGTTTTATAAAATCAATAGAATTTTTTAATTTTGCATCAACTAAAAGAGTATTCAATATTGCAAGTCCATCCATTCTTCGTCTATAGACATACTTCCTCATTGTAGGAGTTATAACCTTAGTTCCTAAATAAGAAGAGGTTTTAATATAATCTTCAATGTCCGTCAACGAAGTTTGTTCCTTAACTGTTTCCTTAATTTGCTTTGCAGTTTCTTTTTGGGCCTCAACACTATCTTCAGCAACTACATTTTCATTTTCTATAACGTCTGCTTTTTTCTTTTTTATTGCCATTTTTTAAGTTTTAGAGTGTGACTGCACGAGTGTCTCTGGGGTTATCTCAGCCAGTACGTGCTAATCTACTCATCAAATATGGGTATTTAAAGACTTCGTTTTAATATTTTTATAACCTACTAAAATTGGTTGGAATATCCAAATTCCTTAATCTCATATCATATCTTTCTCAATTTCCATTACCCTTCTCAACTTAATCATTCTTTCCGGTCCCCACATTCCAGTCTTGATAAAATCAGCCTGAAAACCAACTGCAAAATCTGCTAAGGCAGAATCCATCGTCTCTCCAGAACGATGTGAAAATATAATTGCCATATCGTTCTTATTACAAAATTCAATAACTTTCTTAACTTCTATAAAAGAACCAATCTGATTTGGTTTCACGATTATTGCGTTAATAGCTTTAGCTCTAAATGCTCTTTCTAACCTATGTATGTTCGTAGTTGTTAAATCGTCTCCAACAATAAGGGTTTTTTTATTTTTGATTTTAGAAGATAGTTCCGCAAATCCAGAAAAATCTTCTTCCTTTAATGGATCTTCAATATAAAACAAGCTATATCTTTCAGCTAAAATCCTTACATAATCAATCTGTTCTAGCCTATCTCTAATTAAAGATTTATTTTTATATTGATAATAACCCCGAGTATCGCAAAAACCAGATGCGGCTATATCTAATCCAATTCTTAATCCATATTTATCAGCTACTTCTCTCAAAACAGAAAGGGTTTCTTCATTCGTTAATTTAGTTTCCCAGGCATTTTCATCGTTTCTTTTTGCAAAAAGACTTTTATGTTTTCTTTTAAGTAATTTTTTCGCATACAAATAAGCATGAATATTTTTTGTAACAGCGTGAGAAAATGTATTTTCATCTGGAATCAGTTCAAATTCTTGAAAATCTGGCATTTTTCCATCTACGCCACGAGAGTGTAGCCCGCCACCAATACAATTTCCAACAGGCATTGGGATCTTAAATTTTTTATAATTCATAGAGTCATAGATAAATCTCCAAAGTTCTTTTCTATTTTCTTTTGCTGCAGATTTTAACAAAGCACTTTCTATTGCATAAACAACATTCCCACCAAGTATGCCAAAATCTCTTTCAAATTCCTTTATTTTTTTTTCAATTATTTTTAAATCATCAATATTTTTTATAATTAAGTTCTTGTTTCTTAATTTAACTAAAAAGTTATTAGCGAGTTTTGTACTCCATAGGATTCCTCTAGGATTATAGTCTGCGACTTCATTCTTCCCTTTAGACTTTCCAGATGGCGCAGAAGCAATAAAATTACCATGATGACATTTAATACAAATTTCAACAGTCTTTTCACTACGAGAATTTCTTATAATTCCAGCCCATCCCTCTTCTATAAACATAATTATACTACTAGAAATTAGTTAATAAATCTTCCCCTTGCGGTCTAAATTATTTCACACGCATCTCTAAAAATCAAGAGATAAAAAATAAATTTTTATTCAAAGTAGCCTTATGATGCTTCGTCTACTTGCTCTTCTTCAGAAACTTCTTCTGTCTCAACTGGTTTTTCTTCTACCATAGGTGCACTAGGTGCTCCAGCACTTCCAGAATCTTTTCTTTTAAAATAGCATTCTTTACAATAAACTGGTCTATCCTGAGATGGTTTGAATGGAACTTCACATTCCTTCTTACAGTCAGCACAAACAGCTTTATGCATTTCTCTTGGTCCATCGTTGAAGCCTCTCCTAGATCCGCCGCCTCTATTGCCGCCGAATCCCCTGCTTCCACCGAAACCACCAGATCTTCTGTTAAATCCTTCCATTAGAAATCCTCCCTTATCGTAATTTGATTATATTTATACATGATTATTCGTCAGATGAACTATCGTCAGCTTCACCGCCGAGGCTCTCTGTACCTTCTCCTTCAATTTCTTCCTCGACCTCTTCATCTGATTTCATATCAGTAACTTCTTGCACTTTTTCTTCCTGTACAACTTCAGCTTCCTCAGCTTTTTCTTCCTTATCTTCAGTTTCCTCTTTCTTTTCCTCTTTCTCTTCTAACTCTTCAACCCTCAATTCCTTTAGCTTTTCATCTCTCTTTTCAGGTAAGGGTCTATTCACAGATATAGGCAAAACACCAGAATCTAATTCTGTTTGTGCAATTTTCAAAGGATCATAATTCAAATTCTCTAATTCTTCGCCTTCCATCTTCATTAAAAGTGGTGCATCCATAGAAATTTGTAAAGCTCTTGCGCCTAAAATTCTTGCTCTTTCATATTTTGAAAAATTCTGTACTTCCTTTGCCATTTTTATTTCCAAACCATCTCTACTACTTTTTTGTGTAATCCTTTAAAATTATCTTCAACTAACTTTAAAATCTTTTCCATGTCGTCTTCAGATATTCCGCCCTCTTTACCCTTTTGCATTGCAGTAATTCTAACTTCGCCGTCATTATCAGCCAAAGCCATTCCTAGTCTGTAATCAGAAATTCTTTCTTCTTCAAATGAAGGATCTAAAACAAAGCCATCTCCAATTTTATGTACAGTTAAATTAAAAGACATTTTTTCCTTATGCAACGGTAAAGGGGTATCGCTTAATTTATGTTCAATTTTCCCTTCTTTTTCATTATAAACTGGGAACTTTGCATGAGCCAAAGCAATTAATCCAGCCAAAGCAGCAACGTCAAATAAATTTCCGTCATTATTTATCGCATAAATATCCAATGAAATTTGCCAAACTTTTTTACCCTTTTCAATACACAATTTTTCCCAATCAATTATACCGGACTCTCTAATTCCTCTATCAATAACTCTAGCCATTTCAATAGCCTCAATTCTAGGAGCGCCTAAATCAAAATCATCATCAGCCATTGCGCCAAGTTCCAAGGTCACAGACAAAGTTCCTTCATTTGGTCCATCAGGATATGGTTCAATCGTAGACATCTTCACTCCAGCATAAACTTCAGTTTTACCAAGCTTAACCGAACAAGAGCCCTCTGCATTTTCACTAATTTCCAACTGAGTCTCGAAATTTCTAAACTCGTCTAATTTTCTTCCATCGAATCTTTTTCCCTGTTTCAAATATTCAATTATTCTATTCTTTTGTATTATTGGTACGCTCATCCTTTTATCTCCTTTCCAGGCTCTTTTAAAGCTTTCATTTGAACTTCATTTATTTTTTCACAAGCTTTTTTTGCCATTGAAATTGATTCTCTTAATTCTGGTATTGAAATTTTTCCATCTAATTGTAATAAAGCAATTTTCTTAGTTCTTGAAGTTATTCCTATAGGAATATCTGTTGCTCCCTCACCGTCTTCAAAATCTTCTTCTTCCTTATCTACATCAACAACTAAAGTTCTATCCATTTTACCAACAGCAACAGCGGAAAGCATTTCTCTCATTGGTACTCCAGCTTGAGCCAAAGCCATAGCGGCAGCATTTAAACCAGCTACTCTTGTTCCAGCGTCTGCTTGTGGGATTTGTATAATAACATCAACTACTGAATTTGGAAACGCATCCAAATCAACAATCTCATTCAATGCCCATTCGCTAACTTTTCCTATTTCCTGTCCTCTTCTTGAATTTCCAGGTTTGATTCTATCCCATACAGAGAAAGACATCATTTGATAAGTAACTCTTAAGATTCCCTTTTCTGGATTTTCCAGATGTTTTGGATGTAAAAGTCTAGGTCCTCTAACAACAGCGAGTGCTCTTGTTTTTCCAGATTGATACATTGCTGAACCATCTGCAGAAGGGACAACTCCGACTTTTGCAATTACCGGTCTAAGCTCATCAAACTTTCTTCCGTCTGCTCTCTTTTTGTAAGCACTTTCAGTTTTTGTCATTGTGAAACTCCTCCATCATAATTATCATCATTGTTTTCTTCTTGTTGTGATTGAACGTCTCTTGAACTTATTTTTTTACCAAGTTCTTTCTCAATAAATTGTTCAACTTTTTCTGTTAATCCAGATACAAATGAATTATCACATATAAATTCGATTATTTTTCTTGCATTCAATTCATCTTCGATTTTTTCAGACCCAACCCAAACAACACCATTCTGCCCAACAGTTATTTCGCATCCAGTTGCAGCTTTTATTAGATTAACCATACTTCCCTCTTTCCCAATTATTCTAGGAACTTTATTCGGATTAACATTTACAACTTGACCAGTATCTACTTTTCCAAATCCTCTTTGTTTTACAGTCAAATCAATATTATTTCCATCTGTCGCGAAAACACCAGCACAGATAAGATCTCCAAAATCGAAATAATCTCTTAATTCACCCTTTCCGATATATCTAGGAACCTCAGCAACGTTCAAAAACCCATTCATATGTGAGCCAAAATCAATTATCCAACCCTTGAAAGTTACTCCAACAACGGTCCCAATAATTACATTTCCCCTTCGTGGGACATAAACTCCAGAAAGTGGTATAACTCTTATAAGTTTATCAGAAATATCAGCTAAACCAAATCTATTAGCAACAACATCTTTGTCTTCTCTTCTCGTTCCATCTCCCGGCAAGAACTCATCCCCTTGAATAATCGTTTCGCCCGGGACAACAATTTTTCTTTCTTCCATTGTCCGTTCAACATTTCTTGTAAATCTTGCTTTATAAAGGTTACGTCAGGGGATTTATATTGGAGATATCACAATATTTATAAATCAAACTATGCTAATTCAACAATGGTGAAAAGAGTAGGTGTTCCAGGAGATCCTTCTAAAAAAAGAATGACAGCTGCAAAAAGGCAAGAGCTTCTTATAGAGAATTTTATAGGACTTCAAAAAGCAATGATTACTCTTTCTATAAAATTTGAAAATCTTTCAGATAACATAACAAAACTTTTAGGAGTATTTGAACTCTCGGCAAAAGATGCAATGGCTAACGGCGGGAGAACAACACCGTCGGTCGATAGAGAATTAATGAATAGAATAAATATGCTTTTAGACCAAAATAAAAATTTAATGAACTCCGTAAGGAATATAGAAAACAGGCCAAAAGAAGTTCCACAACACTCAATGCCACAAATGCAATCAATACCACAAGGAATGCAACAATCTCAACCATTACAGCAAAATACACAAGTTAAACCAAAAACAATTGTCCAATCAATATGAATTCTATAGCGCACCAATCTCCGATAGTTCGTGAGATTGTTTGGAGAATAATTGAAAAAGGAGACATTAGAGTTACAGGAGAAAAACACAGAATAGATTCAGATTCTATACCTCACCTTCCACAGCATATCCACATCCAAAGAAATTTTCAAGAAAGCATATTGCGAAATGTACAAAACGATTCTACGGCGATGCACCATACTATGAAGCCAATAATGAGACCACATCCTATTCAACAAAATCAACAAATCTTCTCAGGATACGGTAAGTTAGCAGCTTTAATAAATGATCCAAGCGTTAGTCATATAAACTGTAAAGGCCCAGGAACGCAAATAATAGTAGTAAAAAGAGGAAGAGAACAGATTACAACGATTTCACTAACACAAGAAGAAATAAATCTTATATTAAAATTTGTATCTGAACGAGCCAGAATTCCATTGACGGAAGGAATCTTTAAAGTAGGTGTCGATAATATGCTATTTTTTGCGGTAATAACAAAAGAGGCGGGAAGTACTTTAATGATAAAAAAGAATTTTCAAATTTCCACAGATATGAGAGAAGCTTTTCAACAATGAATAATCAACTTACAAAACCCTCAATAGAAAAGTATAGAAAAATAACCGAAAAAGCGTTTAGCATAGTAAAAAAATCTATTTCAAAAAATAAAGAATCAGATGCAAAAAAAATATTTGAAATGGTAGAATGTTATTTGTCGGATAGCAAACATTTTGAAAAACAAGGTGATTTAATAAACGCCTTCGGCGCGATCTATTATGCTCACGGTTGGATTGATTGTGGAGCTAGACTAAAAATCTTCGATGTAACTGACGACAAATTATTTACGATATAAATCTTTAAAAACTAACCATAGTAAAACTGATCATGGCGACAACAACTACAGCAAATTGGCAAGTTTACGCTCTTCCTATTGGATACTTGAAGAATTATGAACCGCCAAGAGAATTGATATATAAGATACAAAGAGACAGAGCGGCGCTTAACAGACAATACAGTATTAGGAGAGCGGTTACAAATTTTATTAGGATAGGATTCGGGCTATCACCGATAGAAGAACGATTAGATTAAGGCGTCTTCACTTTTACATCACACCAAAACCCTTAAAATACCACATTTCTTAATAAAACCATGAAAAAGGACATTTGGGTAGTATCGCTGGGTGGAAGTAAGATAATTCCGGATGAAGTTGATTTAAACTTTATACAAGAATTTAGAAGAACAATTCTAAAACACATAAAAAGTGCAAAATTTGTTATAGTTTGTGGTGGCGGAAGTATAGCTAGAAAATACATTAATTCTTTAAAATCAGATAAGAAATCAGATTATCTGCAAAGTCTGGCAGGTATTTCTGTAACTAGATTAAATGCAAGGATTATGTCATATTTTTTTGGAGAAGATCCAGAGTTGGGAATTCCTCATGATATGAAACACGTAGAGAGTATGCTTAGAAAAAATGATTTTATTTTCTGTGGCGGATTAAGATATGCACCAGATCAAACCTCAGACGCAACAGCGGCTAGACTTGCAAACCATCTTAATGCAACATTTATAAATTTGACAAATGTAAAGGGACTATTTACAGCAGACCCCAAAAAAGACAGAAGCGCGAAATTTATAGATAGTATTTCTTGGAAAGATTTTAATTCAATGGCAAACAAAATAAAGTTCAGTGCTGGCCAACATTTTGTTTTAGATCAAAGTGCGGCAGAAGAAATAATGAAGCACAAAATTACAACACACATTGTAGGTAACATAAGAGATTTCGAGAAAGTTATTTCAAAAAAGCAATTCATAGGAACAACAATTAAAGGGTAATTATTAAAATTTAAAACATTCTTTCGTCTGCTGAGACGACATTCCAAGAGAAAATCCAATAGAGGTCGCCTGTTTTTCGTCAATCAATTCCCCTATATTTTTAGCAAAACTTGCAATTTTCAGATCGCACTTTATCTTTCTACAAATTTTTATATTTTGTATTATTCTAGAAACTAAAATTGCCTTATTCTTTCCATCTCCCTGCCCGTTTATCAAAGAAATATCTATAACAAATGCTATATTTTTACTCTTAGCGATTTTTGCGACAACCTGATTTATTCCGGAAGATCTCTGCTTCAAGCTATCATTTTGCCAATTTATTTCGGGAGAAACTAAATAATTTATTTTTAAAGTTTCAACTGCTCTCCTATTAAATTCGTCGTCTATTCCCACCACAGCTATTTTTGTTTGTTTATTTTTAGATTTAATAAACTCAATAGTTCTTCTGCATTCTTTTTCCTCAGCCTCTATTAAAAACCCATCACAATCAAAATCAGTTATATCCTCTTTCTTTCGTATTTTCTTAAAAAACAGACTTTCAGAATTCTTGAAAAGAGTGATATCAGTTGCCATAAATTATATAATAAACAAGAGTTTTTTAATGTTTACTAATGCGAAGTCTTATATTAAAGATATTTTATAGAACTATTTCTTATTAAATTCAGTATAATGACACTTGCCGCAGTACATTCTATCTTTTGCATTCATTACAAAAAATCCAGGTCCGCATCTTGGGCAATATTTTGCTCTTACAACCTTATCACCCTGAATAGTATATTTAGAGCCCTTCACGGAGGTAGGACTATTCTTATGTTTTTTCTTTCCTTTTATTTTTGATTTTATTGCCATTATTGAGTTCCCTTAGCAGCCTCAGCAGCTTTCTTTGCTTCCTCTACCATTTTTTTTCTAACCTTCTTAGGTGTAACTTCAAATTTCTCCTTATCAACCTTTGTATTATAAACAACAGCTTCAACATCAAAACTGTCTTTTCCAAAACTCCCCTTAATCTTTTTTACAACAGTTAATTCTGCATCCTTTTTTAATGCTTCAGAAATTTCAACCCTGGAAGGATTTTTTTCAGAAGAAACCAAAAGAACATATTCTTCCCTGTTTAATGAAGCGTTCTTTATTTGTGAGATTATTTTGAATTCCATTTTATTTTACCTTTAATGCGAACCTACCCTTGGACGCTATTTTTAAATGATGAGCAATTAACGATTTCTCCGGAGAAAATATAACAGCTTCTCCTTTAAATGCTTCCGTAACTGCACTATCTCCACAATTAGTACACTTATCTCCTTCGAATATTGTTCTACACTTTAAACAAGCTTTTTCTTTTACCATTATTTTTTCTTACCCGCGTGGGCATCCTTTTTTGGTTTAGATTCTTTTGTTTCGCCTTTTTCTGTTTTTTTAGCAGCCTTTTTTGCTTTTTCTTTATCTCCAGAAATCCATTCAAGTTTTCCCAATCCAGGCTGTCTCATAGTCAAACCGATTTTTGGATCTTCTCCTTTAAATGAAATTGCAACAACTCTAGCCATACAATCATCACCAACATTCAAAGATTTCTTTCCATCTTTTCCAGTTAAGCTTCCACTCTTTGCGAAAGAGACAAAATCGTCCATTGTTTGTGAAATATGTATCATTCCCCTTAACACGCCCATGTCTACGAATGCGCCAAAGTTAGTAATTTCTTCTATTCTACCATAAACAATCTCTTGCAATTCAGGCCTGAAAACTATCAATTTAAAAGTTGATTTATAATAAGCCGCACCATCACCTGGAATAATAATACCATCATCAACAGATAAAACCTCTAAAACATCGACGACAGTCCCAAGATCCTTATCTTGAAAATTTGAATAACTTTTTTGCAATTGTTCTTTTACAGCATCAGCTGTTTTTAGGCCAAAAAGCTTTGGCTCTACTCTTACGAAATCCTCAACTTCAACTAAATAGAACATGATTTTACTAGAAAAAGTTCATTTTTAAAGCTTGTGATTATATGATTTCAATTCTTCTAACGTTCTTGATAATCATCACCCTATTCTTAACTTTCTTTTTTAACTCTTTGTCAAGCGTAGCCAAAATAATATCCTTTCCCTTGATATAGTCAATAATACCCTGATCTACATTTTTATTCTTTATTGAGATTATATCTGGATTAATTAGCTTGACAATTTCCAACCCGAGCTTTGCGGCATCCTTATCAGCACCGCTTATGCCTCTTCTTACGGATAATTCTTTCAACTCTTCTAAAACCTCGCTTGGAACAATCCAGCTTGTTCTTTCATCAATAGTTTCATTAGTTAAACTAAAGAAATCAACCTTCTGCTTCGCACACGTTAAGATGAAATTTGTATCGAGTAAAATTTTCATAAATAACTAAAGAAAAAGAGATTTATATTTGTGATGGTTTGTTCAAGTTATCTAAAAAGATTAGTGTGTTTAATTATCACAGGTCATCTTCCCTTAAAATTGGTTTCCATTATCTATTTATTTTCACAAAATTCAACCGCTATACTTAAAAACACCCATTTGCTAATAAAATCAGAAAAGAGTTCTGTGATAATTTACAATGAATGCTCAAGAAGTATTAGAGTATACTGATAGAAGTTATAGGCATAATGCAGTTGTAGATGTATCGAGACTTTCTATGAAAAAGCGATTGAAGCTAGAAACAAAGATTCCAGAACTAATAGAATATCTCCTAGATTTTAGAAAATATTTTGATGCTAGACAGACAAATGTTCCAGACTATCCCGTCGGATTCTGTAAAGATATAACAGACTCTGCTTTCGAAAATTTAAGAAGAGAAGAATGTATTAAAGCAATGCAAAAAGACGGATTAATTTTCAAAAAGATCTGGGGAATTTACGAAGGCATTTTCCAAAATGCAATGCAGCTAGGTCACTTGTTTATAAATGTAGCAGGAGATACGGCTAATCCCGAAACAGTTTCTTCAAGAGTCGTAAGGCTGGAAGACTCAGGATTCAAGCAAATACAAACCTATGAAGATTATCTTACTACAACAAGAGATTATTGGAAGTTCGATGCAGTACCAAACTACGTTTTCCCATTTATCTCCCTAGTTAACCCGTTCATTTTCACCTATGGAGATGAGGCTTTTTTCTTTACGCAACACCAAGGTCCATTACTTTCAAAAGATATAAGAGCAAATTTCACAGATGCCGAAAGCACAGTTCGAAGACTGAGTGGGAAAACCCTAACCCACCAACAACTTGAATGTTTAGTAAATAATATACAGCCAGAAGTTCAAAATCTATATAAAAATAATCCAGAAACGCAAAAATACTTGTCCTTTTATTTCGAACCTCACGCGCCAGAAGAAATGGAGAGAATGTTCGGAATTGCTAAACAATTATGGAAAACAGATGAGTCAACGCCTGGAAGAATGTATATGATGGCTCATGGAATCTTTAAGAATAAATTGTTCAAATTGTTGTAACCTCCAAAACACTTAAATAATAAGCAATCTTACATTATATATGCAAGAGGTTGATAATATAATAAGAATTCTAAAAGAAGCGCGTGAAGCATTAGAATCTAAAGACTCATACAAATTAAAAAATCTTTCAGACCAAACCGTTCATTCTGCAGCAGTTTATCAGGATTCAGACAATATAATAGTCGCGGTAATTGTTTATTCTCTAGCCAAAATTATAGAAAGGGAAAGCTATAAAAGAATGGAAGGTTATGATTTTTTTTACAAAATTTTAATAAAAAATTTGGATGCATCAGTCATATTCCTGCAAAAAAAAGATTTTGAAAAATTTATGGACTCAATGGGTAAAATAAGGAATTCCATAAACCAAATAGAGGGAGATTTATCAACATACATAAAGGATATTTTTTATAAAGCGGGAATAAATAAAGCATTCAGATTGTATGAACATGGTTTATCTGCAGAGAAAACAGCGTCACTACTGGGTGTTTCCCTATGGGATTTGGCAACATACATTGGCCAATCAACAGTTTCAGAATCGCATTTGAATGAAGCAATTCCAGTGAAAGACAGAATTAAATTAGCAAAAGGATTTTTTAAATGAAATTCGCAATTTTAGACGCAGGCCCATTAATTTCTTTAACATTAAATGGACTTTTGCACACACTAAAATTACTGAAGAGCAAGTTTCCAGAAATAAATTTTATAATGACGCCGCAAGTCAAAAAAGAGGTTATAGAAAAAGCATTAAGTGTAAAGAAATACGAACTTGAGGCAGTGAAAATTCAAACGCTTTTATTAAATAAAACAATCCTGCCCTCTTCAGATTTTATTCCAAATAATAAGATAGAGAAAGAAACTGCCAGGGTGATGAATATCGCTAATACAACAATTAGAGCAGATAGAAAAATGATAAATATCGTTCAAATCGGAGAAGCTTCTTGTTTAGCTTTCGCCAATCTTTGCAATTGTGATAATCTAATTATCATAGACGAAAGAGTAACGCGTCTTTTAACGGAGTCTCCACAAAATCTCAAGGCAATTATGGAAAAGAAACTTCATATGCCAGTTGCACTAAACTCTAAAAATTTAAAAGAATTTAGGGGCTTCAGATATATAAGATCTACGGAGCTAGCGTATATTGCCTACGAGAATAATCTTTATGATTACAAAAAAGATAAAGTTTTATTAGATGCTCTTTTATATTCTCTAAAATATTCTGGAACGTCTATTTCCAGCAAAGAGATTGAAGAGATAAAAAACCTAGCCTAAATGGACCCAGGAGGAATCGAACCCCCATCGCTAGCTTTGGAGGCTGGCAGATTAACCTTTATCCTATGGATCCTTATTTTCTTAAGTTATCAATCATTTTTAAACTTAAGTTTCGCAACTTTTATAAACTAACAAGCATAAAATATATTATGGCAGTTCATGAAAAGGCAATAGGCTTCTTTAAAGAGTTCAAAGATTTTCTAAAGGAATACAAAGCTATTGGGCTTGCAATAGGTATCATTATCGGTTTAGCCGCTACAGCATTCGTCAAGGCTCTTGTAGACGACATTGTTATGCCACTAATAGCACCATTTATGCCAGGAGGAGCATGGCAAACAGCAGTACTAAACGTTTGGCATTTTACATTCAAGTGGGGAGATTTTTTATCGGCGCTAATTAATTTTATAGTAATTGCTCTAGTTGTATTTTTAATTGCTAAGTTTATAATCAGAGAAGAAAAAGTAACTAAAAAATAGCCCTACCATTTATGGAAAAATCCCAATACATCAAAGAATTAAAATTCTGTCTAGATCTCTGGAAAAAACAGGGCGGATGCCAGTTTGGTGGAAAAACAAAATGCGAAGAATGTGCAGTTCCCTATATTCTACTAAAATTCATATCTGGCGATGTATTGCACGGAGACATGAAGCGATTAACATTAGAGGATTGGGAAGAGAAGATTAAAGGTTTAGAATAATTTTACAATATCCCCTTCTTTATCAATTCTTCCCAGGATTTTTCTCCAAGCGCAACCAGTGCCTCTCTATAAGTTAACATTGCCTTACCATAACGAGGATAATCATCAATCGCAACCCTCGGACAAGCCAGCTCAACAAACGCATCGACATTATAGAAATTCATAACTTTTTCCGGACTGATTTCATCCATACTTATTAATAAAACCTTTTGGTTGTTTGATTTAATTTTTTCAATAATCTTTTTATAATCTCCAAATTTCTGCCCCAGTTTCGATTCAGTAATTATCCCAATAGTTTTCGCTCGCTTGAATCTATCAATCGCCATCGCTCTTTCTCTAATAATTTTATCTTTAAAGCTAGACATTTCAGAAACTTCATTATTGTAAACATCCAAAAGATAAACTGGTTTTCCAACTGCCAATGCAGCACCAATGGAATGGAATCTATTCCCAACAATTACAAACGCTTCAATTTTCGACTCAATTTTTTTTAGACCAGAATACTCACAACCAATAACCTGGCCTTCATAAAATGCAAAACCAGACTTTTCGCTCAACACAACTTCCATATTGTTTTCTTTATAAAAACTAACAATCTTTTTCAAATCGTGTCTGTGTTGCACCGCAAAACTCAATCCAATTTTATTATATTTTTTCAAACTCTCTAAAGATTTCTTTAAAATTGGCCCCAAATCTAATTTATCTTTTATTTCAACATATAAAACAGGGAATTTAGTTTTTAAAAATTCAGAATGTCCAAAATGCACTATTAAATCAACTTTAAACTGCTTCGCTTCGTCAATCGCAACGCAACATCCACCCCAAGCCGTCTCACCAGAAAATACAACTTCAATTCCTAATTTTTCAATTTTTTCCTTAATTACAAGCGCTTCAGTCTTTATACCCTCCGGTAGTTGAACCAAAACTTTCTTCGGCTTTAGTCTTTTTAACTCAGAAATCATAAATTCTTCTTCGAAGTCAAGTACCATAACTAGCAAAATCTTTTTATATATAAAAGTCTTTGTATTACCTTTTGACTTTTTTCTGGTAGAAGTCTCTTATCATTCTTGGAAGTTTATGCATTACTAGCAATGTATGGGTTGCATAATCCTCGATTGAAATGCTTTTCTCTCCCTCGAGTTTAAAAGAATATCTAACTTTATTTCCTGGAACATACTCAGAATTCATCCTTATTAGGCTAACAGAAAGTATATTATCTTGATACAATTGAAAATTAATATGCCGTTGGAATTCATGTCCAAATTCTTCACGGTCTTTATTTACAACAATCTTAAATTTTAATGGCCGAATCCCCTCTTCTTCAAAGCAACATTCTCCACCCGACTCAAAGACACAAAAAGGATTCTCTCTAAAAGCAGCGGCAATCTTTTCCAAACGACTTTTCACCTCTTCAGAGCGGAAGGTCATATAAATCAAAGGGATACCGTATTTAACTATTTATCTATACCGCAATGCTCTTAAATCTTCAATTACTCAATCGGCTATGGAAAAGTCAATTAAAGAGTTGTTGAATTTTGGGATAATCGTAATTGACAAACCAACAGGACCAACCTCATTTTCAATCTCAGATTATGTAAGAAGAAAGCTAGGATTGAACAAAACTTCCCATTTTGGGACCTTAGATCCACAAGTAACAGGAGTCCTCCCAGTTGCGTTGGGAAGGGCTTGCAAGCTAACAGGAACCTTTCTGGGCCACGATAAGACCTATGTCGGAATAATGCACACCCACAAAGAGCAGGATATAAAAGAGCTTCAAAAAATAATAAATGAAAACTTTTTAGGGACTATTAAACAAACACCACCCAAAAAATCCAGAGTAAAAAGGCAAGAAAGGGAAAGAGACATTATCAGATTTGAACTCTTAGAATTTAGCGAAAGTAAAAAAGACTTTTTATTTGTTTCAGAAGTTCAGGGTGGAACATATATTAGAAAACTTTGTTCTGATTTAGGTGAAAAAATAGGCGGAGCCCATATGTTAGAACTAAGAAGAACTCAGGCTGGTATATTTGTAGAGGAACAGGCCATCAAATTATACGATTTTGACAAAGCGGTGGAAGAGTATGAAAAAGGAGAGGTAAAATCCCTTACGAAAATGATTACTCCGGCTGAGAAAGCAATAAAACAAGTTCTGAAATGTTACGAGGCCAAGCCAGAAGTAGTTTGCAAGCTCAAAACCGGAAAACCTATCTTTAGAGACGATCTAGAAGGGGTATCTCCGCAAGAGAAAGAATTTGCAGTTTTTTGTAAGGGTTCTTTTATAGGATTATACAAACTAACAAATGAGTCAATAGAAATTCTTGCACGTCCTACTTTCGTTTTTAATTGAACATTGCCATATATACATCCAAATATCTATAATTTTATAAAAGCAATCTGTTTCTGATATGCATGGCAGAAGAGTATGATGAGATAGAGGAAGATGATGAAGTAATGTCTAAAGGCAAGCCAGAGGCATTCAATCAAGAAGATTTGATTATGGAGGCTAAAAACTTCTTTAATACTCAGAAGAAGGCATTGGGGATAACCGCAAAACAGGGCGACAAGGTTGTTAAGCTGAATTTTGACGAACTTTCAGAGCAATCTCCAGAATTAGCAGAAAGATTAATTACAAAACCAGATGAAACAGTAGCTATTCTCGAATTGGCGTTACACGAAACGGGGATAGTCCCAGACGCAAAAGTTAGATTAATTAGTTTATCAGCTTCTCAATTTTTAAGAATTAGAAATATCAGAGCAAAAAATCTTAACATGATGATTTCCATTGAAGGAATAGTAAGACAAGCTTCTGAAGTTAGACCAAGAGTTACAAACGCAAAATTCGAATGTCCAGCCTGCGGTACAATTTTATCTGTTTTACAGATTGATGAGAAATTTAGAGAACCATCAAGGTGTTCTTGTGGCAGACGTGGCGGATTTAAAGAATTAGACAAAGAAATGGTTGATGCTCAGAGACTTGTATTGGAAGAATCTCCTGATGCTCTATCCGGAGGAGAGCAGCCAAAAAGAATGACTGTTTTTCTTAAAGAGGATTTGGTAGAACCAAAAATGGAAGAAAAAACAACTCCGGGATGTAAAGTAAATATTATCGGAGTATTAAAAGAAGTTCCATTACCAGCAAAAACTGGTGGTATTCTTACTAGATTCGATTTAGCAATAGAAGCAAATAATATAATTCCCATGGAAGAGAGTTTCGATGATATAAATATTTTAGAAGAAGACGAAGATATGATTAAAGATCTTGCATCTGAATCAAATATTCTAGAAAAACTTTCAGCAAGTGTTGCCCCATCCGTTTGGGGATATCCAGAAATCAAACAGGCGTTAGTATTACAATTATTCGGAGGAGTTCAAAAATCTCGTTCAGATGGAACGAAAACAAGAGGAGACTTACACGTTTTGTTAGTTGGTGATCCCGGTGTAGCTAAATCCGTTATGTTAAAATTTATCTCAGGAATTGCTCCAAAAGGTAGATATGTTTCTGGTAAATCTACTAGCGGTGCAGGCCTCACAGCGACGGTAGTGAAAGATGAATTTCTTAGAGGCTGGGCATTAGAAGCTGGAGCAATGGTTTTATCAAATAAGGGTTTAGTTTGTATTGACGAGTTAGAAAAAATGGACGAGAATGATAGATCAACAATGCATGAGGCGATGGAGCAGCAAACGGTTACAATTTCTAAAGCAAATGTTCAGGCGTCATTAAGAGCCCAAACTTCAGTTCTCGCAGCAGCGAATCCAAAATTCGGTAGATTTGATCCTCATGAAATGATTGCAAAGCAGGTTAATTTAGCTCCATCGTTATTAAACAGGTTTGATGTTTTATTTATTCTAAGAGATCTCCCAAATAAAATCAGGGATGAAAGCATCGCAGCTCACGTTCTTAACGAGAATAGAGATACAGTTCACGAGGGGACCATTAGTAAAGAATTATTAAGAAAATATATAGCCTATGCAAGACAACACTGCCATCCGTTACTAACAGATGAGGCGATAAGAAAAATTAAAAACTTCTACGTGCAATTAAGAAATCAGCCATCCATGACTGCAGATACTATAAAACCGATTCCGATTTCTGCAAGACAGTTAGAGGCTTTAATCAGATTAGCAGAAGCAACTTCAAAAGCTAGACTTGGGAAATCCGTAACAGAAGACGACGCACAAAAAGCAATTAATTTGATGAAATTCTATATGATGCAAGTCGGCTACGACGAAGAAACCAAGAGTTTTGATATTGACAAAATATCTGGAAACCCAGCATCTAAAAGAAATAAGATATTTGTAGTAAAAGAAATTGTAGAAGATTTAGAATCTAGACTGGGGAAGTTAATCCCAATGGAAGAAGTCGAAAAAGCCGCAGATGGAAAACTGAAAAAAGACGAACTAGAAGAAGCAATAGATAAGTTGGTTAGGGCAGGAGATTTATTTAGGCCAAGAAAAGGATACGTCCAAAGGATGTAAATATATAACCGAAATTCTTAAAAATGCATTTTTAAAGGGATAAATATGGAACTAGATGATTTATTTAGAGCAAAGATTGAAAGTAATCCAGAATACTTAGAAGTAGCAAATATAGTAAGAGAAAGCACTACGGGAAATGTATGGATGGTAGGAAAGACGGTCCTTAGAGCACTTGCAAGTCAAGCGACTGACCCACTAGAACAAATAGATCCAGAGTTAAATTTTGTTACAGATACGGAAGGATATGCCACAAGTATTTCAGAAGATTGGGACGTGATAAGAACAGAAAGAGGATGAGCACTCTTAAATGAGGATAGAAGTGCCGTACTATCACCATTTAGTTTAATGTATTTAATCAGGAAGAGACAATTGACAGCAACACTAGATAATTATTTTTCAGGAGTTCCACTCACAGTCCATGCTGTAGCATACGATATAAGGAATAATCGGCTTGTTGGAGATATGGGGTTAGATGCGATAAGGCAAAGAGTAATTTCTGTAAACGATATTCATTCCGCAAGATATTCAGCTAGGAAAAAAGAAATGTCCCTGGAAAAATACATAAAAAGTAAGGCAGAAGAACTCGGATTCAGACCGATCTATCCATCATATCTATTTTCTAAACAACATAAATCTTTATAAAACTAAAATTTCTGCATAGTTTATGCCAGAGTTATTGGATAACGAACAAAGAAAGAGGAACGTCGCTTACAAATTAAGAATAGGCGATATCTTAAAATCCAAACCAGTTACGAATGAAGGACGGTTAATGTTTTTAGAATTTGGTGATAAGAAACTAGTTAGAGTTAATTTAATTGCGAACGCAGTTGATAAGTATATGAATGACGGTGAAAAAAAATATGCTACTATTACCGTAGATGATGCCTCTGGCCAGATGAAGCTTAAGACTTTTGGAGAAGACATTGATATCGTAAAAGATATCACGCAAGGAGACACTCTCCAGGTTATAGGAATCGTGAGAGAATACAATAGTGAATTATATATAAATCCAGAAATAGTAAAAAAAGTTGATCCGAAATGGCTTTTAGTTAGGAAATTAGAAATTCAAAATTCACACAAAGATATACCATTATCACAGAATGCGTCTATTCGTGAAATTATTTTAGATAAAATAAAAAAAGCAGATGCAACTGGTGGAGTAGACAAAGAACAACTTATATTAGACACCCAAGCTGCCCCAGATGCAATTAATTCAGAAATCAAACACCTTTTAGAAGAAGGAATGATATATGAACCCAGACCTGGAATTTTGAGATATTTAGGCTAAGCAGTCGCACTCCACCTATAATTTCTAGTACTGAAGATAACTCTACTTGTTCTTTTTGGAGACTCCTTCCATATTTCATCAGATAATGATACAATGATTTCCGTATTTTTTTTAGAGCGACCAAGACAATAATCTGGAAAATCCCTCTTTAAATCTGTTAATGTACGATAAATTTTAAATCTATTGTCAAACCCATTTCTACCAGAAATAACAGCATAGCCGTCTGGGTGGTTACTAAGAATTCTAGATTTATAATATTCCCAATAGTCACGAGCACTCTCAAGCATTCTTTATCTAGAAAATCCTCCATTCAAAAATCTCAAAAATATAAAAGTTCTTCCCTCAATCATTCTTTATCCAATCTTTCTCTTTCTTGTCTTAATTTTTTTAAATCAGCTAAATCATTTAATGTAATATTATTTAGATTCTCTCTATTTGAGAAGTCAAACTTGTCAGACTCAATCTCATTTGCTAATTGTTCATATTTTTTTCTTTTTTCTTCAGCTTTCTGTTTTACTATTTCATTAACGTCTATAGTGTCATGTTTTGTTTCAGTATCCGAATCATAATAATCCACACCTTCTTCTTTTGATTTATTAACCAAAAACATGTGCTTTTTCATTTTTTCTTTTACGAAATTCAATATATTTTTCTCTTTACTTTTTTGTTCCTCAATTTTTTTAGCCACAGCAGGAATAATGTTTATTTCTTTTTTAGGTATTTTTAATATCTTAACATCTAATATCCTTTCAACAGCTAACGCAACCGCCTGAAATCCGCCAAACAACTGTCCAGATTCTAGTGCCTCATAAGATTTAACTTCTACACCAGCTAGTTCAGCAACTTTAGATACAGTTAATTTCGCATGTCTTCTCGCTTGCTTTAAGATCCAGTCATAATTTGACACCAAATCACCATGTTCTTGTTTTAAAGTAGGCACTCTAAGTTTAGCCAAGTTTTTATGAACGATTAATTGATCCTTAACGACTGGCTGATTTCTAGGAGATGATAATTTTTCCATAACCTCTCTAACGCTTCTTCTTTTATCAGCCTGTTCCAACTGCTCTAGGTTTGGTTTTTTTATCAAAGTCACGTCATCTCGTGTAGCACAAGGATAGCAAACTTTTCTTATTCCACTATTGCTAATACCTTCAAATAAAGCGACTTCTTCTTCTGGTTTACCGCATACGAAACACTTTCCCATGCAAAACAAATCCGCACTGTCTTTTTAAGGATTTATGTATTAAAATATAGTTTTCAAAAAATAGATTTATCTGTCTATTTCAAAATATTCCCTAATTTTGCTGATATCAGAATAAAAAAATACATCTTTTTCATCAACAATTAAAGCAACACTATTGCTATTTAGATTATATTTTGAGATCAAACCATCTAACTCCGGAATATCTAAGTTTTTAGCAATAGGTATAAGTATGATTTCACTTTCGGCACTGCTTTTTATTTGGTAAGTCAATCCTTCTATTACTTTCTGTTTTGCAATTTCGTTATTGGTTTCGGCCGGATAATCATATAAATAAACAAGCGTGCTAAAGACTTTCTTTCCACATCTATTTTTGATTTCAATACTATTAATCCAATAGGATGTTCTTAGCAAGTCAAACTTTCTATGCTCCCGAATCATTTGTGACTTAGTAAAAATCGCCGAAGATTCATATTCTGCAAAAATAAGTGCTTGTTCATAAATTTTATTTCCTATTTCAAAATTTTTTTCAGACAACTCTTCACACGTAAACCTACCGAGATTTTTTATATTTAATTGTTCCTTTAACTCCAACAAGTCTTTTTCTGTTTCATAATACGAAGAACGCAGATATTCATTTCTAGCTTGTTCTATTCCCAAACCAATTAAAAAACCAATAACAAATAAAGCACAAGTAATCAATAAAGCTTCTAAGAAATAATATCTATATCTCATCTCCAACGCGTCCCTCCTTTCGCCCAATTATAAACAGATTTTATTATCATAAACGGATAGATTATCAAGTATAACGTCATGTAAACAACTATTTCCCAGAGCTTTTCTTTTTTGAATAAACTTTCTTTCATTGTATATAAAACAAAAATTGTGAAAACTAAAAACATTACAAAAAGCACAATTCCAAAATAATTTAATACGCTTGGCGTTATGTTTAAGTCTACGCTTTCAATTATAGGTATACTAGAATTTATTTTATATAATGCGATACTTATTCTTTGTATAATTTTTGATAAAAATAAATAAAGAAAAATACCAACTCCAATAATTCCTATGCTTAAACCAAAGGCAAAAAAGGGAACAACGAATAGTCCGAACATCCCATGTTTAAACATATATCTAAAATATTTTTTCAATACCTGAAAGCCACCTACTGTCCATCTTACTCTTTGTATCCACCACGCCCTGAATTTATTTGGCACATTAGTTGTAACGTTTGCAGCCAAACACATTCTTACTTTCCATCCATTTTTCAGAATATGCCAAGTAGATTCTATATCTTCAGTCATATTCGCAGGATCAAAGCCCCCTATTTCTAAAAATGCAGTTTTTCTATATATAGACAACGAACCAGGGGCAACATATATAGAATCTATATATTCCAACAATTTTCTTGTGAATGCAATTACCTTATATTCTATGGTCTGAAGTCTTTCTAATAGATTATTTCTATTTAACGGGGTGCATGTTGCAGTAACCACGCCAATCTTCTCATCATCGAAAAACCCCATCATTTTACTAAAAGCATCTTTATGCGGATAGCTATCTGCGTCTATAATTGCAATGAAATCTCCTTTTACGAATTTTAAGGCATAATTTAAACTATTTGCTTTCCCAGAATTTTTTTTATCTAAAACAATTAAGTTCTTATATTTCTTTTGCAATTCTTTTGCAATTCTTAAAGTATTATCACAACTTCCATCGTTTATAACAATAACTTCTAAAAGATTTTTATAGTCTGTATTAAAGACGTGTTGAATAGTTTCTTTTATCGTTCGTTCTTCATTATATGCAGGTATCAGAACACTCAACGAATATTTTCCATTCAATTTTGGCACATGAAACATTTTTCTTCTGTTATGTACAAATAGCAATAACGAAAGTATTAAGAAAAATAAGGAAACAAACATATAAAAAAAATAAATCAATTCAATCGTCATTCTTCTTCACCTTCCACATCTTCTTTCAAAATATTTTTTTTCTGTACATTAAAATATTCATAAAATTCTTCCGTTAACATCAAGTCATTTGTATGTCCCGCTTTTTTCGATTGTAATAATCCTAGCTCGATAAATTTTGCAACATGGTCGTACGCCTTATTTCCACGAATTTTAATAACAACCGATTGTTTGATAGGCTGTTTATACGCAATAACCGCCAAGGTTTCTTGTTCGGCTTTCGTAAATTCTGTGCTACCTGTAGCTAGTTTATTTACCATATAAGTATATTTTTCAGCAACGTCCATCTTCCAGGAATTGTTTCTATTTACCAAAACTATTGCGCCCTTGGAATATTTTCTTTCTAATTTTATTAAAACTTCCTTTAACGTTATTGGATTGATGTCAGTCAACATGATTAAATCCTGTATATTTAAAAAACGCCCTGCAATAAATAAAGCTGCTTCTATCTTTTCCTCATTTTCTCTTTCTCTATCTTCAAAAACATTGTCTAACTGCTCAGCAGTTTCGTGAGTAATCACAGACTCTTTCCTAACAATTTCTTCCATAATTTAGATAAGAAAATACCATTTAATAAGCTTTTCAACTCATCGCATATCTTAGAATTCCGCCAACACCACCAATATTATTAAATTGCACTCCTTCTGGTGTTTCTGTCGTAACAATATGTATTTCTACTGAAGTAACCTTAGCCAAATCTTCAAAATGTTTTATTTTTTCCCTTGGCAAAGACTTAGACAAAACTAATTTTCCAACTGCACCCATATTTAATCTTCCCTCAACCTCTGCTTCTCCATACGCAACTTTTTCTGGTTGTTTTGCAAGCATCATAAAAAATTCATCTAAAATTACTTTTTGTTTTGTAACCTCTTGCTCTGCCAAAACATCCTTACACGATTCAACTAATTCTTTTAATCCAGCTAATTCGCTATCTCCTATATCTCTCACTGCAATAACCTTATCCTTCAGTTGTGTTACCAATTGACCAGTTTCTAAAAATTCATCTTTAGTAGGAATAGGTCCGCCAATTAGAATTCCCTTTAATTTTTTATTTTCAAAAAATGTATCCTTCATTACATCTGCAACTCTTCTGAAAAATTCCTTTGTTAAACCCTCTGTTATTCTATGAAATCTCTGAGCCGATTGTCCCCCCGCCCTTACCTTCGACGGAATTCCGGATGTCATAGTATGTAAAACCTTTATCGATCTTCCCTCTAAAATTCCTATTGTAGCCTCTTTTCTTTCAATAATTAATAAGGCATAAACCTCATCCGTCTCTAACATCTCCTTTAGTGGTTCTATAATAAAAGTTTGATCGCATCTATAAATTCTAATCTTCAGTGGTTTTGGTGGTTCAATTGCCCATAACTTAATATCCTCTTGTCCTTCAACTGTTGAGACGTTTCCAGAATATAAAGCCAATCCATTTGGAGGTAGCTTTTGACCAATTAATTTTAATTGTCTCGAAATTCTTTCTAACGCATCTAAAACAGCCTTTCTTGTATTCTTAGATTTAATATTATCAGCCGTTCCCTTTTCTGTATCTATTTGTTTAACTACGCTATTTATGTTAAAATCTGCCGGAATTAAAACGCTAATTAATTCTGTATGCCTACCTCTATATCCTTCTAATTCTCTTAATGTTTCTTCTAGGTCATATTTCTGTGCATCATCCATAATCTATCGACAATTTTAATGTTTATAAAGTTACTTTATGATTATATTAGAATACAGTAATCTTTTTAAACGAACTTTATGGGAAATCTATATGGGACTCATAGAAGATATAGGGGGATTTTTTTTGCCAAAGCTAGAAATTGAAGCAGATAGATATTATAGAGAATTTCTAAAAAAAGATGACGCTGCGTATTTAGGAAGCTTTGTTAGAGGTTTTGGACGTACGTGTACTATCCCATTAGCTATTCTTGCCGTTGGAAGTTCTACATTTCCAAAAAGTCACTGGGAAGACAATGCTAGTCTTAAAAATAGATATACAGATGTTAACATTCCTACAACCTACAAAGATATTAATTTGATTTTAGTTCCCGAACGGGAGGAAATCACATTTTTTGCTTTAGAAACGTGTGCCCAGGAAGCGCTAGTTGGCCTTGGAATGCCATTCGATGCTAAGCAGAATACGCCTATGGTGGTAAAAGGTTGTCATGCAACGGAATGCGGAGAAGACGAAGTTCCAATAGAAACAGTCGCTCCATTTCTTTATGTAGGTCATGGAATTCATTCTCTTTCAACAGGTTTACATAACGGAACAAAACTTGATTTAATTTTGGGAAGAAAAGCAGATCAAAACATGATTGCCGAGCAAAAGATTGCTCAAGAAAGAAGAGACAGATGCACTTTCTCTGTTTTGTATAGGGGAAAATAAAAAAGTCCCGACAAAACGAAAGCACAATCTTCTTCTACAATTTCTCCCAAATCATGATATTCTCCTGTTTTTTCCATTTTTCTTGATCTATCACAGAATTCTTTTCTCTAACTAAAATAGATAAAAATAGGTATAAAAATGTTAGCCTGATCTAAAAACATTCTTAAATCTTTCACGAACATATCTTCTATTAATACCTTCATCTGGCAGACCTCTTTTGATTTTGTGTGTCGGCACAACCCTTCCTCTTTCTATAACGTGCTCCGGGGACATCAGCGTCCAACCATTTTGTTCGAGTGCCGTATAGTCAACATTTCTATGAGTCGAAACAAAAACCGTTGCTTTCTTTTTATCAAGACGACTCAATAATTCAGGCCCAAGCCATGTAGCAACTCCAGTAGTTGTCGAATCTAAGAACTCATCGAAAACCAATAAATCATTTGGCCCGCTTTTGTTTATAATCCCATTTATAGCATTTATTTCCGTATCTAACTTTCCCGCGCCATTACCCCCATTCTCGGCATTTCTAAAATAAAATATTCTATCGTATCTGGGTAAAAGTAAAGATCCTGCTGGCATTGGTTCTCCAAGCTGTCCCAAAACAGATGTTAAAACAAGATTTTCTAAAAAGAAACTTTTTCCACCGCTATGAAGTCCAGCCAACAAAAACTTTCTCTCCGAATCTTTTGTTGTAAAATCTATTGGCACAAATTCTGAAACACCATGATCTTTCAATAGGCTTGGGGGGAATAGATCTTTTATATCGTAATGTCTTCCAAATTGAGGGTAGACGGATGCTGGGATTTCTCTGTCTATCGATTCCCCTGCCCTATCTCTAAAATCATCATTCAGTTCTTTACACTCTTCAAGAAGGGGTCTATATTTGTTATTTAATCTAACTGGCACAGCGAGTCTCTCGAAATAACTTCTTATATTATCAACGTCGGGATCAAAACCAAATTCATCTCTTACAAACTTTACGATTCTAGTTTTGAATTCACGTCTTCCGCCCCTAACCATATCCAGTACGGCCTTTTTCATTTTTACTTGTATTCTATCTGGAATATCATAATCTCCACCATCTGATTTATCTGGAATATATGCAGGATTAATAGGGGGCATCTGATCTATATTTACTATGATTCCAGTGTTTGCATCTATTGCGAATTTATCAAAATTTCTAATATCTTTTAATCTTGCAAGAGTGGCGTTTAATTCGCTATCAAATTTATCAAGTCTTTCTAGTACGCTTCTTGCTTCTGGGAGATCAAAATCAACTAATTCTTCCTTAGCACCAGCTATCGTATCATAAACATTATCGCAAAATTCCAAAAAACGGCTAACGGATTGATATATTCTCTCTCTTCTCGGGAATTGCCTTTCAAATAACGATTTTCCTATAGAGCCAGGCGGAAGCTTTCTAAAAAATTCTTGTCTTTGTTCTGTATATGCAACTGGAAAGCTAGGCATTACCATCTTCCTTCCACCAACTTCTGTTCGATATCTCCTTAATGAGACTTCTTGTCCTAAAGACGTGCTCAATCTTTCTAAAACTCTTGATCTGGGAAATCCAACTAAATCTACCGCTCCCGGAACATATTCAAACATTTGGGCAACCGAAGGTTGTTTATTCATCTGGTTTAGTCTGAACTAATACTTAAAAATAAATGTGTTCTACGAAATATATAATCAAAAACTTCTTAATCTAACTAAACTCAATATTCTCATGGTAGAATTTTTAGCTAAAGACAGAGAAGATTGGAGCAACTGGCTTAAGGAGAATCATATAAAAGAAGAGAAGGTTACTCTAGTAAAATATAAGAAACATACCGGAAAGCCCATGATTAATAACAAAGACGCCATGACCGAAGCTATTCGTTTCGGTTGGATTGATACCACTACGCATAGAATTGACGAAGATAAATACGCTCAAACCTTTGTAAAAAGAAATCAGAATAGTAAATGGAGCGTCAATACTCTTGCGCGCGGGAAGGAACTTATATCAAAAGGGTTAATGAGTGAACACGGAATTAAAATGTACAAAGAGGGACTCTCAAAAGGAGCTTACGATAGGGGCTTACCTAAAAATCCAGAAGTTCCTGAAGATCTAGAAGAAATAATAAATAAGAATCCTAAAGCTAAAGAAAATTTTGAGAAATTATCCAACTCTGCCAGAAAAATGCACCTAAGACATATAATAAGAGCTAAGTTGCCAGAGACTAGAGAAAAAAGAATGAATAATTTTATTGAAAATCTAACGAAGGAGCCTCATGTCAGATAAGCCCTGGTTCGTCTACATTCTAGAATGCCAAGATGGTTCTTATTATACAGGTGTTACGAATGACGTCGAGAAACGAATGAAGATTCATAAATCCGGGAAAGGAAGCAAATACGTTCGTACTAAAGGATTCCGACATCTGATTGCTACAAAAGTTTGTGAAAACAAATCCGACGCCTGTAAAGCAGAATACTGGATTAAACAGTTGCCAAGAAACGAAAAATTGAATGCTTTCAAATAAGTTTCACCACATAAATTTTTTTATTTAACATTCAATTTACCTCCTTTCAATGATTTGATTAAACCTGAAACTGCGCCAAATATAACGATAATATTTACTCCTATAATTCCAAGAAGCAATGCTCGTCTGCTTCCTTTCTTTAGGTCTTCTCTCATCACTTTTACTGTTTTGAATAAAAGAATAGTAATGACTATCCAAAGGATCGCTAGAATTAAAAGAATTAGAAAATATTCTGGATACTTAGCCATCATTTTAAATGGTCCTTTTATTGCTAGTAATTGGAAGTACGCTCCAATCATAACAACAATGCTAGTCCATTCTCCCATTTATCTGCTTTTTATACGTACATATTTTTGCCAGTAATAGGTAGTTCCTCCTTCTGAGTCATATTTAAAAGAAACAGTATTCTTCCCAGGACGAAGATAAGATCCAATTGGAATTATGCTTGTAGTATACCCTGATTCAAGCTGTTTCCATTTTCTAACTTTATTTTGATTAACATATAAAGTAACAGGGGTGATTCCTGGTTTTCCTTGCGACGATGAAGAGAGATGGTTTACTTCTAGTTTGGTGCTAGAAGGGGGGGGAAAAAGAAATTGTAATGTAAAAGAGTATGATTCTCCTGCCCCCATACGAAGATGATTGGAATTATCGTATTTATTTTCTAGAATACAACCTAAATAATTAAGGTTGTCTATTTCAATTGATTTTTTAGATTCACCAAAATCTAATAAGAGACTTTCAATTTCTTTATTTTGTGTATTTCCTCCTTCAATTCTCTCAATCTCTTGTCTCATTTCTTGTCTTCTATCAAAACTTTTTTGTCCATCTTTCGCATTAAAATAAAGTGCTGCTAGTAATCCTCCTCCAACAACCAAAGGCAAAAGAATTTTTCCAAGACCACTCTTTTTCGGTTGCGGAATTGGAGGGAAAACAGGAGGAGGCAAATTTCTGGTTAATCCTTCTAATCTTTTAGCGCTTTCTACCAGTTGTGCTTCTAAAACTTGGAGCAAATTATCTGCCATTTAATTTCCCCTGCTTCCATTAGGCTGTAACGCTTGAAAAGCGGCTGATGAATTTTTAAGATAGCTTTCTGACTCTTGTATTCTCATCGCAGTTAACGCTTGGAGATAAGCGAGTGATTGCATCATAAGGTTGCCAGTAGCTCTTTCTAAATCTCCAATAGTTGCCGCATAATTAACACTGTGTATTTGGCTATTGGGAACGTCTCTAATATCTCTTCCGAGCGCTTTTGCGAACCCTCTAGATATCTCTGCAGATTCCGAAACCGTTCTTTCTGCTGCTTTTCTTTCTCGGGCATAATTTTGACTAATTGGACTAAAAACTTTCTGAAGAACTGTAGGCTCTGGCATTCCAGCCACTCTTAATTGATTAGTTATTGCTGCTAATTCATATTGTTGAGATACTCCCAAAGAATGCATTATTCGCGTTAAGGGCTCTTGCATTCTGCCAATAAACTCAAGTGTGTTGCCAACCCCTAGGGGTGTTACTGGGAAATCTCCATTTGTAATAGTTATTCCCGGAATTGCAGGAGGCATATATCCTTGCCCATCTCTTACGATTTGTACATTATTCCCCATATCTTTTTTATGATTAGACTCTTCTTAATCTCTGGCTGCCGTGAATGACGGCGACATAAAGGATAGATTTTTATAGCTATAGTTATTTGTTTATCTATGGATATTGAATTTTTAACTAAGTTTGGAATGACTCCCAGGGAGTCAAAAATTTACAAAGAGCTTTTATTATTAAAAGAATCTCAAATTGGGCAAATAATAGAGAGAACTAAAATTCATAGGGGAACCGTTTATAACTCATTGCAGAAGTTATGCGAAAAGGGATTTGTTAGTTTTATAAAAAAAGATGGTTTGGGATACTATTGTCTCGGTGATATAAAAATATTCCACAATAAATTAAAAGAAGAAAGGGATAAACTACATGAATTAGATACAAAATTGAAAGGAATAAAAGAAATCTCTAATATGCACGAATCTTTAGAAAAACCGAATATAGAAATACTAACAGGAGATGATGGGTTTAAAACTTTCTTTAAGTGCTTATATGATTATTCTTATAAAACAAAAAAAGAATATTTATTTATGGGGCGTGGAAATGAAATATTAGAGCATTTTGGAGAAGACTATTATCAACAAACTCAAGAGTTAAAGAAAAATTTAAAGTTAAAATGTAGAATTATTCTAAATGAGATTGCGAA
>Ga0268276_1000460_pt1 | contig 48704 bp, 39 predicted proteins | sample saktaG_4_FD_190145 | JGI IMG/M metagenome (GOLD analysis project Ga0268276, IMG submission 190145) | Saline water microbial communities from Sakinaw Lake, British Columbia, Canada - sak_2010_1_5_45m | ecosystem: Environmental > Aquatic > Non-marine Saline and Alkaline > Saline ...
CCATTACCGTTATTCTTCTTTTTTCGGGCGGTCGAGACCTTTCACAATCTGTGATTTAATCAATCTCGGCAGCATCATATGATGACGAGGACAGATCGATTTTGGATTCTGGTAGACTGAATTGCTAAATGCCACCATGTAGTCCCGCAACTTTTCGAAGCGCACAACCTCATCCACCAGACCCGCCTTCGCGCAGTAGAACGGGCGCGACTTGTCATAGTAATGCTGTACCATATCATTCATCTTTTCGAGAACAGGAGCGAGGGGCCTGCCAGCATCCTTCTCTTTGACGAGTCTTCGGGAGTAACTGGCCGCAGCCGCTGTTTCCCCGTGCATGACGTAGATCTCTGTAGTGGGTGTGCCGAGTGAGAAGGCATTTGTAGTACGACCCTGGGGGCCTCCCAGTACATAATGTGCCGCGGCCGTTCCCTTCCTGAGGATGACCACCATCTGCGGTACATTGCTCTGCTCGATTGAATAGATGAGAGATTGTCCCAGTCCGAGCAATTCCGCGCTTTCTGCGATGTCTCCAACATCGATACCGGATGTATCCTGGAACCAGATGATCGGAATACGGTCACGACCGCATTGTGTTACGAACTCATTCATCTTGATCAATCCCTGGCGATAGAGTTTGCCGCCGACACCGTTATATTCGTTCGTATATTCGGGATAGTTCGGCAATATTCCCTGGCGGTTTCCGATCGCGCCCATCAGAAAACCGTCGATAATGACGAGTCCCGTATAGACCTCCGGGCCGTAACCAGGCCTGAATTCAAGGTGCTGCGAGTTGTCGACCAGCCGGGCAAGGACGTTGTCAAAATCATAACCAGCCTTCTGATTATAAGGAACAATGGATGCAACTTCAGAGGGAGAAAACTTCGGCTCGGCCGGCTCGGCCAGTCTGAAGAATTTGGGATTATAGGCAGGCATCCCTTCCATGTACTCTTTCAGGGCATCCAGGACCTGATTTTCTTCTTCAAACACATATCTGAAGAAACCGGTTATATCGTGATGGATACTGACGCTCCCGGGGGGCACTGATTTGAAGTGCCGTGTCGCCTCAATCAACTGCTCAGCCCCTTCCTCGTCGAACCCTCCCTTGGGGCTCATGCCGCCGACGATGCCGCCGCCGCCTACCGCAATGTTGCAGTCCTTGTGGGCCAGGAGTATTGTGGGACTGATTCCCTGATAGCCGCCACCGGCGGGATTGGTTCCATAAATTCCAGCCAGGATAGGAACACCTGACACTTCCAGTTCCGCGTGGCGGAAGAAACAGGTTCCCTGCCCACGACGATTGGCGTAGACCTTTTCCTGCTCGGGCAGTTTGACGCCGGAACAGTTGACCAGCCATACAAGCGGCACGTTTAATCTTTTGGCGAGATCGGTTACACGAAGGTTATTATCCGCCTGTCCAGCGATCCACGCTCCGGCTATCCACTTGTTGTTGAAACCGATAAGCGCGCACCACTTGCCGCTGATCCTCGCGATGCCGTCCACAACACCGGTGCTGCCCGATTCTTCATGCTCCGGATCATATATGGTGTGAAGCGGGAAGAACATTCCCGGATCCACGAGATATTCGATCCGTTCCCAGACAGTCTGCTGCCCGCGCTTATGAACCAGATCAATGGGGAGGCCGAAGTCACGGATTCGCTGATCCTCAGCTTCGATCCCCTTCATCACCTCTTCCGTCTGGGAGACACTTTCCTGCATCCTCTTTATCTGTGAATCCCTGAGGGGTTTTCCGAACTCCTTCATCTTTAGGTAAGGTATCATTTTGCGTCCTCTCTTTCTTTTTCGTTTCATCCCGGCAGATGCGATGATATATAACAGTAAGCAAAAATTGTGGCATTCAGAGACCGAATCAACCACGATTTCTTCCAAGGCTATAATGACATGACATTATAAGCCAGGGAAAAAGAGATCATGCTAAAAAGAGAAGTCACTATAGCATTTCAGTCTAATCTGGCAATAGAAAAATTTACAAAAAAAAGGGGGCGATTAAGCCCCCTTCTTCAGTCAAGCAACTATGTTGGTAGGTGAGATTGTCAAGAGTGTAGGTTTGACCCCATTAGCCCCTTAGGACGCTGCTGCCCAGGCACCAGTACCATTGACCTGGATAACGTAATTTTCAGTAGTATAATTTGTGCTGGAAACAGTAACCACTCCACCCGCTGCGATGGTAATCGTGTTCCCTGCACTTGCCCTAACGCTAGTGTATGTAGTTCCTGTAGCTCCAGCAGCAATAGTTTCTGCCGTCGGCACTGTGGCGGGATTATCTCCCATCCATGCGACCACCCCCGTGTAGGCATTCTTCGCATCCGAAATCATGCTTGCCTTATAGCCTCTCTCCCTGTACGCCGAGAACTGTGGGATGGCGATTGCCGCCAAGATACCGATAATCGCGATGACGATCATCAGCTCGATCAGTGTAAAACCCTTCTGATTCTTCTTTTCGTTAATTTTTATTAACATGATTTGTTCCTCCTTAAACTGGTTTTTTGATAATTTCAAAGGTTGCAATAGTTGCCTTTGATGTCTTTCTTTGACTTAACGGAATTGCAACGAATGTGCCAGATCGCCTTCTGCCGGCATAATCCGCCTCGCTGTTTGTATAACCTGCTGATATTCCAAAATGTTATTCAGTGGCGATCTTTTCTCCACCCGGGCAGCCCGCCGCCGGAACCGAAAGGGAAACCGGTGCTTCTCACAGTTACCGGTTGCCAGTTCACGCTATAAAGACTGAAGGCTGAAGGGCGGAATGACAAAGGAAGCAGGTCTTCAGTTCTGTCCACTGACCACTAACCACTGCCCCCTGACCACTATTTATCAAACCTGTAGCGGAAGGAATCGATACTTACCCCGAGGAGTTTCGCGGCCTTTGTCTTTGATCCTCCCACCTTCTGGAGCGCCCTCTCCATCAGGGTTCTCTCGAATTTCGCGACCTCTTCATTCAGATCCATACCCTCTTCAGGTATCTCGACAGCATCGGCCGAGGGAAACGCCGCACCACCCGTCGCGGCCATCTCAAGATTTTCCGGCAGGATGATGTTAGTGGTCTCGAGCGCGACACTTCTCTCTATGATATTCTCAAGTTCTCTGACATTTCCCGGGAAGGGATACTGGGTGAGCAGGCCCATGGCGTATGGTGATATCTTTTTAATTTCCTTGTTATATTCCCTGGAATACTTCTCTATAAAATGATCGACCAGAAGGGGTATATCCTCCTTGCGTTCCCGCAGGGGGGGGACTTTCACGGGTATGACATTAAGACGGTAAAACAGATCCTCACGAAAATCGCCGCTTTTTACACGCTCCCCCAGATTCTGGTTTGTGGCGGAAATGATCCTCACATCCACGCTGACATCTCTTGATCCCCCTACCCGCCTGAAGGTCTTTTCCTGCACCACCCTGAGAAGCTTGACCTGCAGAAAAGGGGAGAGCTCTCCTATTTCGTCAAGAAAGATGGTCCCCTTGTGGGCAATTTCAAAAAGCCCCGCCTTATCGGCATACGCGCCGGTAAACGAACCCTTCATGTAACCGAACAGTTCGCTCTCCAGGAGGTTTTCGGGTATGCCGCCACAATTTATGACAACGAATGGGCCATCGCTCCTGGAACTGTTTTCATGTATGGCCAGGGCGACAAGCTCTTTGCCTGTGCCGCTCTCACCCAGGATAAGAACATTGGCGGCGGTCTCCGCCATTTTGTTGATCAGGGAATACACCTCCAGCATACCCCTGCTCTTCCCCGTCATCTTTCCAAAGGAGACCGAATTCTTCACATCCTTCATGAATTGCGCGTCTTCCTCGCCGATTTCCTTCTTGCTCAGGGCGTCCTTTACTAGTCTTTTCAGATCGTCCGGTTCAAAATTCTTTTCAAGGTAATCATACGCCCCCTCCTTCATCGCCGCGACGGCCGTCTCCCCCGAGGCATACCCCGTAATCAGGATTGTCATGCTCTCCGGGGATACCTCTTTCAGGGACTTGAGCAGATCAACCCCGTTCATCCCGGACATCTTCAGATCGGTAATTACAAGATCAAATTTGTGTTTTCTGCAGAGAGTCAGGGCCTCTTTCCCGCCGGGAGCTGTGTTTACATCATAACCCTCTCTGGAAAGCATAATCTCAAGATAATCTCTCATCCCTCTGTCGTCATCAACAACGAGGATTTTTGCCATTACGAAAACTCCTTTCGTTTCACTGACCACTGACCACTACCCACTGACCACTGACCACTGGCCGACGGGCAGAACAATGGTACATCTTGTCCCCGCGCCCGGCTCACTTTCAATCCTGAACGTGCCTCCGTGGCTTTCAACTATTCTGTTTACAATCGCGAGCCCCAGTCCCGTGCCGTTTTCCTTCGTTGTGTAGAAAGGTTCCAGCACATTCTTCATATGCTTCTCTTCTATCCCGCAACCGTTGTCCCTGACAGATATCTCAAGGAATCCATGAGTATCTTCATCAACATCCAGCCTTGTTTCAATCTCCAACGTCCCTCCGTCCGACATCGCCTGAAGCGCATTCAAGATGATGTTCCACAGGGCCTGCCTTATCTCTGTGCTGTTCCCATATATTTCATTCTGAGCGCACAGGTTCTTTGCAACCTCAACGTTTCCGTTCCACCCGGGGGAAAAATGAACAGATTCAAGTACTTCGTCCATAATACCCGCGACATCTATCTTACAGCGATTAAGCGTATCGGGTCTGGCAAACAGCAGAAAGTCCCTCACGAGATTCTCAAGCTGATCTTTCCCCATAAGGATGATTTCCATAAGTTTCCTGTCCGACTCTTCCAGCTTGAGGTCCTCCGTCAGCAGCCTTATGGAACCGCTGATCGACGCGAGCGGACTTCTCAGTTCATGCGCCAGGGCTGCCGACATCTCGCCCATAAGCGCCATCTTCCTGCTCTTTTCAATTTCTCTTTCCATCTTCTTGATGGATGTCAGATCCTGGAATATGAGAATATCACCAATACCACTTCCCTCCGGGCCGATAAGGGGGTATATTGAAAATCCAAGCGTTGCCGCGTCCCTCTTTGATGATAATACGATCTCGAAACGCCTTGACAATGGGTTTGGATTTCTCTCCATTTCTTTTATTTTGTCCCTCATCCCGGGAAAATCAGGAAAGATGTCGTCAATAATCCTGTTCATGGCATTATAAGGCGATATGCCTGTGATTTCTTCAGCCGCCCGGTTAAAAGACTTTACCCTGCCACCAGAATCCATGGTTATGACACCGGTGCCCACGGATTCAATGATACTCTTATGGAGTATGTCCAGCTGGTCAAAGGCGCTTTCCTTCTCTGAGAGGAGCATCCTTGTCTTTCTTTCCTTCTCCACCACGAAACTCGCCAGCAGGGCCACCATATAAAAGGAGGCGATATGGATGCATATCCGCAGAAAAACCTGCCCCGCCTCAACGCTGTACTGGTATGTCCCGCTGTAAATCGGGTGAATAGCGCCATAAAACTCAAGGTCCACCAGAAGCCCGTAGAATATGCTGCAGGCGGAGGCAACGAGCGCCGCCCCTTTTTTCCCCAGAAAGAGGGCGGAATACATTATTACAAGGGGGTACAGCGTTGAGTAGACACTCTCTGCCCCCCCTGTAACATACACAAGGACGGTAACCAGCAGGGTATCGAAAAGACACTGGATATACACATTTATGGAGATGTTTTTTATTGATTTCGACAGGAAGATATACAAAATGGAGAGGAGATATGTTATCACCACTATGATATATATCGCGTGGATGGACTGAGGCGGCAGCGAATCCGGCATCCTGAACTGAATAATGGCCGCGACACCGAGCAGGAATGACGCTATCGCAAGCCTGAAGAACATTAGCCACAGCACTCTCTCCTTTGCGCTCTTTTGTTCCTGCCGGTCGTTCTTCACGGAATCTCCTCTATATGCAACAGGGGTCGGGGTTCAAGGGTCGGGGGTCGGACTCCGGCCTCTGAACCCTGACCACTAAACACTGACCACTGACCACTGAACGGTGAATAACTTTTATGCGAAAACCGGTAATCCCCCTGCTCATAGCGCTTATCTCGGGAATAACTGCGGGAAGCCTTGTCAGCATACCCGGTACCATGGCGCTCGTGGCACTCCTGGCAACCCTTGCGGCGCTGCTCTTCTCAGTTGCCACGGGACGTAAAGGCTCCGTTGCCTTTTTTCTGTTTATATCCCTGTTCCTGCTCGGCATTCTTAACATAAATCTCTACCTTCATCCATACCGCGGTGGGGACGACATAACACTGCACGCGGGTAAAGACAAGCTGACCGTTGAAGGACTGGTTTGCAACCCTCCCCGGGTATCGCGCGACAAAACCAATCTCGTTATCAGCTCCACAAGGATCATCAGAGATGGAACCGCCATTCCGGTACGTGGAAAGATACTCCTTTCAGTCAAAGATAGCAATAATCTATTGAAATACGGCAATTATATCAGGGCTAGAGTCAAACTTAAAGAACCTGACAATTTCAACAATCCCGGGGGGTTTGACTATAAAAGATACCTCCTCTACAGGGGCATCCGTCTGCGCGGATATGTAAACAGCCCTTCGGATATCGTCATAATGAGGGAAAGCACGGGAAATTATTTCAAGACGCGGATAGAGAGATACCGTTCCCGCCTCAGGGGGCTAATCCTGGAAAACGCTCCCTCTCCTGAAGGCTGGATACTGCAAGCCCTTATACTTGGAGAAAAAGAGCTCATTCCCGAAGAGATTACCGACAAGTTCAACAGGGCGGGAGTTTCCCACATCCTTGCCATATCGGGGCTGCATGTGGGCATAATAGCCTTCCTTTCTCTCATTATCATCAGGACCATCATGAAGTCTTCTGAATACCTCCTGCTGAGGTTCAATATCTTCAAGGTGTCCGCCCTGTTCGCCGTCATACCCATAATCGGTTACGCCTTTATCGCCGGCCTCCGCATATCAACGATAAGGGCTACCATCATGATACTCTGTTTTCTGGTCGCGCTCCTTGCGGGGAGAGGGCGTGATCTCTTGAATATACTGGCATTCGCGGCATTTGCCATCCTTATCATAACCCCCGCGTCCCTATTCGACGTCTCGTTCCAGCTCTCTTTTGTGGCAGTTGCCTCCATTATTCTCATAACACCGACACTGGGCGGCATGATTCCGAGGGAAACCGGGAATGGAATTTTCAGGAAAGGAATTACCAGTATCATTCTCTTCACCATTGTGAGCCTCAGCGCCATGATAGGCACATATCCCCTTATCGCACTCTATTTCAACCGGGTCTCGACCATCGCGCTTCTCTCCAACCTGTTTATCATACCGATAACAGGATTCGCCGTCCTCCCGCTGGGAGTATTGTTCATTATTACAGCCGCCTGCGTGCCGATCGCTACAACACTTATACAGACTGCCTCTTTTTTTATTCGTATATCTGTTTCCATCGTCGATTTTCTGTCATCCCTTTCCTTTTCGAGCTTCCATGTAACAACGCCGACGGTTCCTGAGATTATCTTCTACTATCTTCTGATTATCACAGCGCTGAAGCTGGCAGATGCGTGGAGATCGAAAGAGGGCGGGCCAGATCATACATCCGCAGGCGACGCTAAAACCTGTTTTCTCCCGGTTGCGGTCACGCGCCTCGAAGACGTGTACATAGCCAACAGAAAAAGGGTTCTGACGCTGTTTCTAAGTTTTCTTCTGCTGTTCTTTGCCGCCAATGCCATCTATTCGCGCATAAAAACATCCTGTCAAAAATATCTCGAGATAACATTCATAGACGTGGGACAGGGCAGTTCCACACTGATAAAGTTCCCCGGGGGAGATGTTATGCTGGTGGATGGCGGAGGGTTTTACGACAGGAGTTTCGATCTGGGGAAATATGTGGTGGCTCCCTATCTGTGGCGTGAAAAGATAAAGAAGGTGGGCATCATGGTCCTCACGCACCCCGACCAGGATCATGTCGGCGGTCTCCCATATATAGCCGACAACTTTGAAATTGGCGAACTCTGGTCAAACGGCTGTGAATCGAAAAATGAATCCTCCCGGAGATTGAATGAAACCATCACGAAAAAAACTATCCATCACAGGATTGTGGATAAAGATACGCCGGAGCGGATAATCGGAGGCGCCTCCATAACCATACTGAATCCGGCAAAATCGGCTTCGGGAAAAGGCCTGCACTTTCCGGACTCTGATTACAACGACAACGGGATAGTAATGAAAATAACCTTCGGCAACAAGAGCATCCTCCTCCCCGCTGATATATCGGAATCTGCCGAGGCCGAGATTGTCGCGTCCGGAACGGATCTGAAGGCAGACATCCTCATGGCGCCACATCATGGAGCGCGCATATCCAGTTCACTGCTATTCCTCAAGGCGGTCCAGCCCGAAATAGTCGCCATAAGCTGCGGTCCCGGCAACGTCTTCGGTTTTCCCAACCAGGAGGTGCTTGACAGATACGTAAAAGCGGGGATAAGAATTCTGAGAACAGACAAAACCGGCGCAATAACCATACGAACAAATGGAGAAAATATAGAAGTCAGAGATCAGGGGTTTTAAATCGGAACAGGGGGGGCAGGAAAACGGCTTTCCCTTTTGCCTTTTCCTCGGATATATGTTAGTAACCTTCGCTTGAATTCATGGGAGATGGTCTGCAATGGCAAAGATAACATCGGTAAGGGGCTTTCGCGATATACTGCCGGATGAAACACCCAAATGGCAGCGTGTTGAGGAAAAGATACGCGAGATATTCTTTAATTTCGGAATTCAGGAGATAAGAATTCCAATCCTGGAAAAAACCGAACTCTTCAAAAGAGGCATCGGCGAGACCACCGATATAGTCGAAAAGGAGATGTACACATTTCTCGACCGGGGGAATGAATATCTCACAATGCGCCCAGAGGCAACCGCTTCCGTTATCCGCGCGTACATAGAGCACCATATATACGAAAAGGATCCTGTGGCAAAACTTTTCACCATCGGGCCCATGTTCAGACGCGAAAGACCACAGAAAGGAAGATTCAGGCAGTTTCACCAGATAAATGTCGAATTTCTGGGACAGGAAGACCCCCGCATAGACGCGGAACTTATGTCCATGCTGATGCATCTTTTAAGTGAAGTCGGGCTTGGCAATCTGAAGCTTGAAATTAACTCTCTGGGATGTGACAAGTGCCGCCCGGCGTTTCGGGAAAAGGTGACAAGTTTCCTGAAGGATAAGAAAGAAAATCTGTGCGAGGATTGCCGCAGACGGCTCGTTACAAATCCCTTGAGAATTTTTGACTGCAAAAATGAATCCTGCCAGGAGATTATATTAGGAGCCCCGGTGATTCTGGATTTTATATGCGCCCAGTGCGGGAGGCATTTTGAAGAGGTGAAGAAATACCTTGGAATCCTCCATATTCCATTTATAATAAACTCGAAGATGGTGCGGGGTCTTGATTACTATACCAGAACCGCCTTTGAGATCACCACACAGTCGCTGGGGGCGCAAAACGCTGTTACAGGCGGCGGCAGGTACGATGGTCTCGTACAGATGCTGGGTGGTCCGGACATATCGGGGATAGGATTCGCGATAGGGTTCGACAGGCTTATCTCGATGATACCCGACGCGGACGGGCAAGACGCCGGGCGCCCGAATATCTTCATCGCGGCCCTTGGAGACAAAGCCCAAGGCTTCTCGTTTTCCCTCTGCAGTGAACTCAGACTTGCCGGCATCAGGGCTGAAATGGACTTCTCGGACAGGAGCCTCAAGAGCCAGATGAAGCGATCGAATAAACTTAACTGCTCCCACACGTTGATAATAGGTGAAAAGGAGATGGAGGAGGGAAAAGCCCAACTCAGAAACATGGGAGATGGAACCCAGGAGACTGTTGATATAAATGACACCGACAGCATTGTAACAGGGGTCAGTGATTAGTGATTAGTGATTAGTGATTAGTGGTCAGTGGGCAGTGGTCAGGGAGTAAGGCTTTTTAACCCGGAACTCCCAACCAGGAAAGGATTTACAACTTGTCTGAATTTATAACCGAAGATAAACGGACTCATTATTGCGGCAGCATCAGGGCCAAGCACGCCGGCGAGGATGTTGTGCTCATGGGGTGGGTTCACAGGAGGAGAGACCTCGGAGGACTGATCTTTATAGACCTGAGAGACAGAGAGGGAATAGTACAGATCGTTCTCGATCCCGAAAAGAAACCACAGGCGCACGCGCTTGCGCACGATATACGAAGCGAATTCGTGCTGGCAATAAAGGGTCGGGTAAATCTCCGGCCTGCCGACATGATCAACCCTTCACTGAAAACCGGCGAGATCGAGATCATAATTGATAAACTTGAGATACTCAATGAATCCGACACCCCGCCCTTCGTCCTCGACGGCGAGACCGAGGTGTCCGAGAACCTGTTGCTCAAATACCGGTACCTGGATCTCAGGCGCAGAGATTTACAGCAAAACATCATATTGAGAAGCAAAGTTGCTTCCAAAACAAGAAGTTATCTTCAGAAAGAGGGCTTCATTGAAATTGAAACACCCTTCCTGACAAAGAGCACACCCGAAGGGGCGCGTGACTACCTCGTTCCGAGCAGGGTAAGCCCTGGAGCCTTCTACGCCCTTCCCCAATCCCCACAGCTCTTCAAGCAGCTGCTGATGGTGTCCGGTTTCGACAAATACTACCAGATAGTAAAATGCTTCCGCGATGAGGATCTGAGGGCGGACCGCCAGCCTGAATTCACCCAGATAGACATAGAGATGTCTTTCATATCGGAGAGCGATATCATCAATACAATTGAGGGCATGATGGCGCATATCTTCAAGGCATGTCTCGACAGAGATCTGCGGGTTCCCTTCCCCCGTCTCACCTACAGAGAGGCAATCGACAGATATGGAAGGGACAATCCCGACACGCGTTTCTCCCTTGAGCTTGAAGACCTGACGGATATTGCCGGCGGATCAGAATTTCGCGTCTTTTCAGAGGTTGTAAAGAGCGGAGGCGCGGTAAAGGCCCTGCTCCTGGCGGATGGTAAAGCCCTCTCGCGAAAAGACCTTGACGCCCTTGGAGATTTTGTGGGTAGATATGGAGCGAAGGGGGTCGCATGGGCAAGGGTGAATGAAGATGGATGGACAGGATCAATAGCCAAGTTCTTCAATCAGGAAAAAATAAAACGTACAAACGAAAAAATGGGTGCGCAACCGGGATCTCTGATACTTTTCGTTGCCGACACCAAAGATGTAGTCAACAACGCTCTCGGTGCCCTGAGGATACACCTTGCGGAAAAGCTGGGACTGATCGACAAGGAGACTCTCGCCTTTGCCTGGATCACTGAATTCCCGATGTTTGAATACAGCAAGACAGAAAAACGCTATATGGCGACCCATCATCCCTTCACCTCCCCGGTGGCGGAAGACCTGCCCTTTCTCGAAACCGACCCCGGCAAAGTACGAGCCAGGGCTTACGATCTCGTCCTGAACGGCTCCGAAATAGGAGGGGGAAGCATTCGTATCCATAAATCGGATGTCCAGTCAATAATCTTCAAGGCCCTTGGATTGAGTGAAGATGAGGCAAGAACAAAGTTCGGCTTCCTCCTGGACGCGCTGAAGTATGGCACCCCGCCGCACGGCGGCATAGCATTCGGTCTCGACCGCATGATAATGATAATGGCGGGAGCAGAATCCATAAGAGATGTAATAGCATTCCCGAAGACACTGAAAGCGACATGCCTTCTGACCGGCGCCCCATCGGAAGTCAGCGCCGAACAACTTGCCGAGCTGTCACTGAAAAGGAAATGATCCTGACACGGCACCCTTTATCGCTTGACAGAAGCCCGGGATATGCATATAAGCAGCACTGGTTTTAGTTGTTGCGACATACGGTGAAATCCCATACAACAACAAGAAAGGGGGCATGGAAATGAAAAGAGGCATATTGTTAGCGTCTATTCTTGTTTCGGTGGGCCTTGTTTTCTTTATTTCAGGATGCTGCGCGAAAAAACAGGTGGTAAGCTCGACGCCTGTCGCGGAAGAGACAGTAGTGGAAGAAGTCATTGTTCTTGAAGAGGGAGATTCTGTCCTGGCAGAAATCCTGGAAGAAACGGCTCCTCTTGCAGGGAATCACGTTGTAAAGAGTGGCGAGTGCCTGTGGTGGATCGCGGAATATGAAGACATATATAATGATCCCTTCATGTGGCCATTGATATACAACACAAACAAAGGCAAGATCAACAATCCCGACCTTATTTACCCGGGTCAGACTCTCGATATTCCAAGGAGCGGCTATACAATGGATGAAGTCAGGGAAGCAAGACGCCTGGCAGGAGCGCCGCGGCCATACACACCACCGGAAGGATCTATGCCGCCCATCGATTAGGCACACCTTTCAACTCTGTGTTTACTTGTAGAGGGCACAAAAGGTGCCCTCTATTTTTTTGTAAAATATTTAAAGGATGATAGATCATGATAAAATGGAATGAAGAAAAACACATCTTTGAGCACCGGCATTCGGAATTCTACCAGTGCGACCTGAAGGATGTGGATCAGCCCAATCTGTACAAAACAATATTTCCCTATGACGAGGTGTCAAAGATAGATTTCGACGACAAAATCATGTCAATGAAACCGGCGAAAGATATTTTTATAACAGACACCACCTTCAGAGATGGCCAGCAGTCGAGACCCCCTTTTACCGTGGAACAGATACTAACTCTATGGAAGATGCTGAACAAACTAAGCGGTAAAAACGGCATTATAAGGCAGTCGGAATTCTTTCTTTACACCGATAAAGACAGAGAAGCGTTAGATCGATGTCTCGAAATGGACTTCAGGTACCCGGAGATTACCGGATGGATCAGGGCCAAAAAGGAAGATATCCCCCTGGTTAAAAATGCCGGATTGCGGGAGACCGGTATCCTTACATCGGTATCCGATTATCATGTCTTTCTTAAACTGGGACTAACGAGGAAAAAGGCCCTGGACGCCTATCTTGGCATAGTCAAATCAATTCTGGACGCTGATATTGTTCCACGATGCCATTTTGAAGATATAACAAGGGCGGATGTCTACGGATTCTGCATACCGTTCGCCATAGAATTGATGAAGCTACGGGAAGAAAGCGGCATTGATATCAAGATACGACTCTGCGACACACTGGGCAACGGGATCAGCTATTCACAGGCAGCCCTTCCCCGCAGCGTGCCTAAACTGGTGCGCGCGTTTATCGACGACGCCGGCGTGCCGGGACATCTTCTCGAGTGGCACGGTCACAATGATTTCCACAAGGCCCACATAAATGCCGCCACTGCCTGGCTTTATGGATGCGGCGGCGCCAATGGAACTCTCCTGGGATTAGGTGAGAGAACAGGTAACACCGCCATAGAGGGGCTCATAATGGAATATATCGGCCTGAGGGGTAATGAAGCAGAGATTGATACAACAATAATCACAGAGATAGCCAATTATTGCGAGAGGGAAATGGGTATAAAGATTCCGGACAATATGCCGTTCGTTGGCTCCGATTTTAACGTCACGAGGGCAGGTGTTCACGTGGACGGACTCATCAAGAATGAAGCGATATACAATATATTCAATACTGAAAAAATACTGAAAAGGCCGGTGTTGATAGAGATTACTGACAAATCGGGCAAGGCCGGTGTCTCGCACTGGATAAATATACGCCTTGGACTGAAGGGTGAAGATGTCATAACAAAAAGACACCCGGGCATCTCAAAGATACATAAGTGGATAACCGGCGAATATGACACGGGCAGGATAACCAGCATCTCTCACGAAGAGATGGAAAAGAAGGTTAGAAAGTTCCTTCCGGAGCTGTTCATGTCTGATATGGAAAAGATAAAATACAACGCGTCACAGGCGGCAATGAAGGTTGTTGAAGAAACTGTCGAACGCCCTGAAATGAAGACTATGAAGGCCGAGATGCAGGAACCCGTCATGCAGCAAGTGATCGATGAGAATCCTTCCATTCAGTGGGCCTACGTCGTGGATATAAACGGCATTAAGACCACAAAGAACATTACCAGTATAGCCGACAGGGCAAAATACGAAAATTTCGGTGTGGGAACAGACTATTCGAACAGGGAGTGGTACTATGGCCCCCTGCAGTCGGGAAAAGTCCATGTGAGCAACTTCTACATATCAAGGATGACGGGGGCATTGTGCATAACTGTGTCAGGACCCATTGTAGATGACAATTATGATATTGCCGGCATATTCGGTGTGGACATCAAGTTTGAGGAATGGGCAAACAGGGTGGAAGACATAGCCGAGGCGACAAGACTCGCCCTGAAGGCGGAATACGAGGCAAAAAAGAGACTGGACCGAGGTAAGTGACAGGGTTTAAGGGTCTAACGCACCACCCACTGATCAAAGGGTAACTCTTCCGGTTCAAGGTCAGAAGGAGCCAGCTCCGCTATGAAACGGGACGGCGCGGTGTCCCTGTTCCATCCACTTCCGGCGCGGTTCATCAGGGGATGGCAGAAGTACAGTTGGTCTTTCGCCCTAGTGGTTGCGACATAGAAAAGTCGTCTCTCTTCATCTTCACCACCGGGCTCCCTCAGCGCGCGTGCCAGCGGAATCATACCCTCTGAGCACCAGATCATGAACACCACCGACCATTCAAGGCCCTTGGCCTGGTGGATGGAACTCAGGATAACTTTGTGATTATCATATTCTGCCCTGTGAGGTTCTTCCTCAGTTATGTTGGTCATCAACGCGAGGTCGCTCAGAAATTCCTCGAGTGAACCAAATCTCGAAGAAAAATTTGATAATTGTTTCAGATCATCTTCACGTGAAGCCGTGTCCCCATATTTTGCCTCAACACGCTCCCTGTAACCGCCATCCAGTATAGCGCTTGTAATTTCTGTCAGGGCATTAGCCGCGGACAGATTCATAATATCTTTTAGTGTGTCCCTGAATCTCATTATGCCAGCCGCGGCGGCCTTTGGAACGTATTCCAGAAACTCATCAGAAAAGACAAAGGCGATGGGGTCATTGCTGGAAGATACAGAATTCCATATCCTGCCAGCTGTTACCTCACCTATCTTGTCGTAGAGCTTCATTACCCGCTTCCACGCGAGTTCATCAAGGGGGTTCGCGGCAATCCTCATAAACGCGGTAACATCCTTTATGTGGGCCTGTTCAAAAAACTTGATCCCGGATCTTATCTCAAAGGGAATGCCCCTCCTGACCAGCTCCATCTGCAATTCCATGGAGTGATAATGGGCGCGGTAGAGTACAGCTATTTCCCCCACAGGCACGCCCTTCCCGACCAGTTCGATTATGCGCTGAGCGACAAAATCGGCCTGCTGCAGGACATTCCTGACAGGAACAAAGACAGGCCTGACTCCCTTCTTCCTGACCGCCCTCAGCTCCTTTTGGAATTGCCTTGAATTGTTTTCGATGCTCATATTCGCAAAGTGAAGAATCTCGGGCGTGCTCCTGTAATTGGTCTCGAGCTTGAATATCTTCGCGTCCGGATATCTTTCGGGAAACTTGACAATATTGGCGAAATTCGCCCCCCTGAAAGAATATATGCTTTGCGAATCATCCCCTACCACCATCAGGTTCCTATGATGACCAGCAAGAAGATCCAGTATTTCCGCCTGGATAATATTGGTGTCCTGGTACTCATCCACAAGTATATGCCGGAACTTTTCTGAATATTCATCCCTTATATCGGAGAACCCGGTCAAAAGTTCACACCAGTTAATAAGGATATCATCAAAATCCATCACATTCAGTTCTCTTTTCCTGATCCGGTAACGCAGGGCAACCTTGAGAATATCGGTAATGCAATGGGAAAAACTGCGATATCTGTTTGCAATTATATCTTCTGTTTTTATTCTGGTATTCGAAGAAAGGCTTATAATATCTCCCAAAACGTTGGGCTTGGGGAAATTTCCATCCGCGGTATGGATTCCAAACTCCTTTATGCACGTATTCAGAAGCTGCCTGGAATCCTCCGCGTCCACAATGGAATAGTTCCTTTCGTAACCGAGAAGCCCGGCGTGTCTCCTGAGTATGCGGTTTCCCACATGGTGAAAGGTTCCGCCCCACAGTCTGCCGATATCCACATCCACAAGCGTTTCAACACGGGAGAGCATGGAGCGCGCGGCCTTGTTGGTAAATGTGGCAAGCAGGATATGTTCCGGCTGGGTCCCCTGCTCTATCAGATGGGCAACCCTGTACGTCAGCGCGCGCGTCTTCCCGCTTCCGGCCCCGGCAATCACGAGGATGGGACCGTCCGCGGCCGTCACCACATCAAGCTGTTCGGGGTTGAGCTCTTTTTTGTAGTCAATCACGTTTTACGTTCATAAGGCTGTTTGGTGTCCATTATTGAGACTTTTTTTAATCTCTTCAACAGTATCTTTACTGCTGAAAGAAACAAAATTCCTGAGAAGATCCTTTCCCTCATAAAACCCGATCAGAGGCGCGGTCTTTTCGTTGTATGTTTCAAGACGGTTGAGTATCGCCTCTTCCGTCTCGTCATCGCGCTGGATGACAGGACTGCCGCACTTTTTGCACATTCCGTCCGGCGTGGGCGGGTTGCTCTTGATGTTATATATTTCCTGGCATTCGGAATTAGAGCAGGTCCTTCGCGTGGTAAGACGATCCAGTATAACGTTTCTTGGAACCTCAAGATTGGCCACGAAATCCAGAGCAATGCCCAGCCTGTCCAAAAGTCCCTCAAGCTCTTCAGCCTGCGGGATCGTCCTAGGAAAACCATCGAGGATAAAACCCCTTCCGCAATCATCTTCCCGCAGACGAACCTCCATAATCTCCATGATCAGAGAATCAGGAACCAGATCACCGGCATTCATATACTCCTTAGCCTTCTTGCCGAGATCAGTCTCACTCTTTACGGCGGCACGCAGGATATCCCCCGTCGAGATCTGCACGGACCCGTCGAGTCCCGACAGGAGCTTAGCCACGGTACCCTTACCAGCCCCGGGCGCACCCAAAAGTACTATCTTCATATTTAAACCTCCATTAATATATGTCCGGGCACATGACCCGATCAGGTTTCATTAAATCGGGATCGTGTCACCGGATAAACTATAATTTGAATGGGACGTTATATAGGTGAAACCAGCGCCGGGGTCAAGAAAATAGATTTGAGCCGACCGGCGTAAAAGATAATTTATGATTCTATTGATTTATGGATACAAGAGGATCTACCCGCTAATCCCTGTCTCTTTTTTCAATCGTGAATTTATCGTAGGTATCAAGGGGTGGAGTAAAAATAATTACCTTGTTTTCATCTACCATCTTAACCGGCATTCTTACCGACAGGATAGAATACCAGTCGCCGATGTCATTTCCTCTGTCATCTAAAATATCGAATCCGTACATCATCGAACCACAGTCCCCTGCCTTTGACTGCGTATTTTCTACAAGGCGCTTCAGCTTATCAGTCGTAAATTCTCTTTTCTTCCACAAATCTGAGACAAGGATGTATCCCTTATCAATACCCATAATGGCATTGGGACAGGAATCGGCACCGCTTATATAGTAATTGAGATTACTATTCACTATATAGGATTCAAATAGCCCTGTTACTTCTCTGCTCGGCGTTATACTGCCATATCTTCCGAAAAATTCGCCATGCACGGAACAGGAAGTCAATAATAAGAGAATACAAACAAACCCCAGGACGCTGCTGAATGCTCTGCTCTTAATAGTGCACATTTGATAACCCCCCTAAAGCAGGCTTAACGTGGTGCCTGGGGAGAGAATCGAACTCTCACAGTGCTAAGCACCGAGGGATTTTAAGTCCCTTGCGTCTACCAATTCCGCCACCCAGGCATATAATACGCACATCTGACAGAAATCTGGTGAATTCGGCCTTCGGCGCTAATTCACCTCACCCTGCCTGTAATTTCAAAGCAGTTACTATTATTTTTAAAAAAACATGTCAAGATTATATTAGACAGGACAAGCCGCAAAAATCAAAAGTCACCATAGAACTCTTTCGGAATGAAGGGACGTATTATAGATCGCATGGCCTGATCTGAAGGGGTCATAGAGATATTTTAGCGCTTCCGGCCCGAGTATTCCACTATGGAAACAAGAATAGTAACCAGAAAGGCCTGGATGACAAGTAGTATGCCGTCAATCGGTCTCGCGTAACGAAGGGCTATAGCGCTGATACCCAGTGTCGCGCACAGAAAATAGATAAATAAAACGGCCTTTCTTTTATCGCCAAGTAACGTATACAATCGATGATGAATGTGATCGGTACCAACATAGTCGATCCATTCCCTCAGGCTTTTTACCTTGCCGGTCACGATCCTTTCCACCGTTGTGTAGGCCATATCGTATATCAACACCCAGAAGATCAGCACAGGCGCGGAAAACGATACGATCCGGCTGCTGTCCGACCAGTCGCCCTTGATGGCCAGGGCGGCCAGCATAAAACCGATAAAAGTGCTCCCCGTATCACCGAGATATATGGAAGCAGATCTCTTTAACCCAAAATTAAAGGGGAGAAAACCGAGGCAGCTTCCCATCATGGCTATGGCAATCCACCCCATGAAGGACTGATCGGTCTGAAATGCCACCACCCCCATAAACATGGACATAATCGCGCCAACACCCGCTGCAAGACCGTCCATGCCGTCAATAAAATTCATGGCGTTTGTCAGCCCGATAATCCAGAGAATCGTAAATAAAACATTCAACCAGTATCCCCATAAGGTATGCGGAAACAGATTCAATACAATTCCGGAGTGAATCAAAATAAGAACAACGAGAATCTGGACAAACAGCTTCAGTCTGGCCGATACACCCCGCCAATCATCCACCACCCCCATCAGGGCAACAACAACCCCTCCGCAGAGCAGAAGAACAACACTCCTTTCCAGGATCATATTCGCCAGAAGAGCGGCAATGAAGGCCACAACGATTGCGACACCTCCAAGAAGTGGCGTGGCTTTTTCATGAATCTTCCGCCCCCCGGGTATATCAACAATCTTTAATTTCAGGGCAACAAGCCGCATCACCGGGGTCAATATAGCTGAAACAGAAAAAGAAAACAGAAAGATATAGAGCCATCTTACACCAATGTCAGTAAAATGGCTGCGGGACCACGGAAGAAAAAGCGCGGCAAGAGTAACAAAAGAAACATACCAGACAACACGCCTTAATGATATTCCCTGGAAATTTGAATCAAACATGGTCCTTCTCTTTCAGCTTTGAGCTTGTTTTTCTCTTTTCTCTTTGAGCTTTGGACTTCTATTCGCTCTGACCACTGATCACTGACCACTGATCACTGACCCCTGATCACTGACCACTGACCCCTATTTTTGCCTTCAACCTACAGCCTTAACCCCATCAGTCTGTCCACCATGCCACCGGTAATCTTGCGCGCCTCTTCATCTTTCAATGAAGGATAAAGCGGGATGGATACCGCCCGAGCCATCGCTTCCTCTGCAGCAGGGTATCCGAACAGGCCGAGATATTCGTGCAGCGGTTTGAACACGGGTCTTCTGCACCCAATTCCCAGTTTCAGCATCTCTTTTATAAATCCGGAGGAATCGTCAAGGGACAAGACATACCTGTAATAAATGTGTTCTCTGCCCTCCGGAACAGATGGAAACGGAAAGGAGATATTTCTCAGGCTTTTGTCATAAAGCCCGGCAATCTCTCTTCTTCTCTCAATAAACGACGGCAGCTTTTTCAGCTGGCTGATCCCCAGCGCCGCCTGCATATCGGTCATCTTGTAGTTATATCTTACCGAATAGCCATCTTTTTCGTCATAATCTCTTAGCCCTCTTGCAACTCCGGTAAGCCTGTCATCATCCGACAGGATCATCCCCCCTTCACCGGTTGCAAGCATTTTGGTGGCATAAAAAGAAAATATGGAACAGACACCAAAACTCCCCGTATATCGGCCCTGATACTTCGCCCCGATGGATTGGGCGCAATCCTCAATAACAGGGATACCCAGCGACATAATCTCATTGATCTCTGCCGGAAGGCCGAACATGTGGGGAACAATGATCGCCTTTGTCCTTTTTGTTATCCTCTTTTTCAGATCATCAACATCTATATTGAATGTGGTTCTGTCTATATCGGCAATAACAGGAACGGCATTTACATACAGGACAGCATTGAGAAGAGCGGAGCAGACATAACTCGGAATAATGACCTCATCGCCCTTCCCTGCTCCAAGAGCAATCAGTGAAAGATGAAGGGCCGACGTGCCTGAGCTGACGGCAACACCGTTTCTGACCCCGGCAAATGAGGAAAGGGCATCCTCAAATCCAGCAACCTGTTCACCTTGGACAAGCTGGCCCGATTCCAGGACATCCATAACGCTTCTGTAGTCATCTACGCCCAGAGTTGGCTTTGAGTGAGTAATCATAAGTTATCCCGCGACGAACTCCATTATATATTCAAAAACAACCTGAGCGGCACAAACCCCTCCGCCAGATGAACCCTTCCCTGGATTCCCCTGAAAACCGCCGTGGATCTCGCGGCATCAACTATGGACAATCCCTCAATATTTGTCTTTGCCGCCTGGGACTCGTGGGCCAGCAGCGCGTCCATCTTGCCATCTATTTGATCCCTGATATCCACAAACACGGATGGCAAAAAATTCTGTGTGGTGGGCACCTCATAAAAAAGGACATTTCGTGTGTATCGTGAAGCGGAGATAGCGGCCTTGCACAGCGCCCTGTGATCCTGATGGCTGTCGTCGCCGTAATTAACAAAAAAGAAATCAGGTTTTATTTTCTTTAAAAGCGTTTCAATATCAACAACCATATCATTAATACTGGGTGTAAGCTGGGTATCTTCATATCCGCCCCAGACCAGATCCCTGGCCTTCAGAATCTCCGCGGACCTGATCTGCTCTGCCTTTCTTATTTCTGTCTCTCCCCCTTTTCCACCCATCGTCATAACCATCAGATACAGGTCATCGCCGGAACTGGTGTATTTCAGAAAATTGCCCGCGCAACCAATTTCAATATCATCAGGATGGGGCCCTACGGCAAGTATTTTCATGATTCCCCCCTCAATCCCCGATAAACGGGATAAGTGCGTTAACAAAATTATTTTCTGACAGAAAAATGCAGAAAATAATTTCTAACTTACTAATATCTCAAGGCTCTTTTCTCCATGGTTATAAATCAGATCAACAACCGACATAAACGGCTCAAAATCGCCAAAGCGCTGATCGTAAACAGGATGCCTGTATTCCTGAAAAATGACTTCAATTCCAGCCCTGTCATATTTCTCCATATCCATGTATCCCTTTCCACCGCCTCCCGCCAGATAGATATCCGAATTAAAATGCTTCGTCAATGCAATCAGTCTTTCATCCGGGTCTTCAGGAAACTCGCCAAGCTCAGAGGCAACATGGATGGGCGTCGTAATACCCAGCAATCCGGCAAGTCTCTTCACCACGTGAATATTCAGTTGAGAAACGTACTGCCACTCAGAAGAAAATATCTCTTCAAAAAATTCCTCAAGCAAAGACCAAAAGGGAGTCTTTTTATAGTTCGAGATAATTGTCTGCCTCTGACGGTGCTGCCATTTATCCTTGTTGTTAATCTCAACCTCGTTTATTAATTGAGGATATCTATACATAACAGGAACGGTAAGCCATTGCCAGCCATTTGCGGTCTTAATCTTGTTCCTGTTCTGCCATTCATTCTTCTTGAACTGAACATTATCAAGCAGGACAAAAATATCCGCCTTGTCAATCTTGTCAAAATAACCGAGCCACGGCAGATATTGAGGTTGATGCACGGAAATGATCATCGTTGTCCCTCAAACTTTACAAAAATTGGGTTGGAAACAAGTGTACCGCATCCACACATATCCATCCTGTAATATACCTTCTCGCCGGCCTGAAAATACCTGTCCTCATAATCAATCTGCATAGGCAGCGTTCCTTCGAAGGTCTTGATCAATTCTCCCGACCTTATCAATCGAACTTTTACTTTTCTCCCTGAAGTTTCAGCGACCGAAAGGGAAATATTGATCCTGGGATTACCTTTTAGCACAATTTCATCCCCTGAAATGCCCTCATTTTTACCGTCGTTTGAACAGACAGAGAATTCATCAAGCCTGACACCCTGCAGATAATTCCCCTGATAGGCGTAGATCTTCCCATTTTTCAGCGCTTCCATAACGCCTTTCCTGCTTTTCTCCTGAAGAAGAAAAATAGTCGGGAAATTTCCCAGTTTTTCCCCTGCCCCGCCTTCCTCATGAAAATCCGCAGTAGATATTCCCCAGACTGGCCTGCTTCTTTTCCCCCTGCAATATGCGGTCAAAAGTCTATCCCATACACTTCCCGGTTCAGTGAGAGTGATATTGTCTCCGTAAAGAGCGGCAAATCCTGTATAGCCATCAGATTCCTCCAGTACTTCCGGATGAGGGGGCGTATCAACCAAAATCGGCCCCATTTTTCTGACACCAGAGTTTGTTTCGGGGTAGTTCCAGAAAGTCAGCCCGCCTCTCGAATTCACGTAATCTGTCAGAAGCCGGTAAGGGGCCATCCCCTGGTCGCCGTGATACTGGTCAAAAGGAGAACTACGAAACATATTACTGTTTGCAATGGAGGCGACGCACCAAATTAAAATTATGATACCGGCAATCCTGTAGAAGCCCCTCCATTTCATCAAAAACACGGCCAGTACAAAAACAACAAAAAATAATAAAATCTCAGGAATCGCCGTTCTCAGATATCGTGTAGAAAAATCGTTGTGCAAAATCGGAAGATCTTCATAATCTTCGGGGTTTTCCATCCCTATGGTTAAAATTCGTCTTTCATGGCTGTGGGCGGTAAGATTCTTTTTGAAATAGGAGCCGGTCCAGTAATAAAAAGCGGCAGTCTCTGAACCGGGAATAATGACCATATCGGGGTACTTTTGCTGCACTTCTCTGATTGAATCGATATAGGCTTTTGCGCCATTTGTGTTTATGGAAGGCAGCTCTACCCTTTTTCTGAGTATATTCCTGAAAGGTGGCACACCGTATTCAATGACCAGCCTGTCGTGGTCATTGATAACAAGAACCTCAAATCCCCTGTCCTTTGCCATTTTTACAAGGGTTTCTATCTCATAAGCCCCGTCACTGAACGTACTGCGAAGGTCAATCAGGCCGGAAACCTGCTGATATGGAACCCCGTGGGCGATAACGGGCAAAAACAATAATGCAACAATCGAAAGCATAAGGAGACATTTTTTTGTTTTGAAGGTTTTTCCCATATCAGATCGCTATGTCCTTCTTCTACAACAACTCCCGGTACAACCGATCAATCTTTTCCACCATCGCATCTGCGCTGAAATTGGCAGCATATCTTTTCCCTGCATTCCCCATCTCTTCCCTTTTCCAGGGATCATCAAGAAACTCTCTTATCCTTGCGGTCAAGGCCTCTACATCACCGACAGGGACCAGATACCCGTTTTCACCGTCAGCTACAAGATCAGGAATCCCACCTATATCACTTGCCAGGATTGGTTTCCCCAATGCCATAGCTTCAACAAGTACCCTCCCCATTCCCTCATTCAGCGAAGGAAGGACAAACACATCAAATATGGACATTACCTCTGCCACATCCTGCCGCCAACCCAGAAATTTTATATTTTCTTCTATACCAGATATTGAGGCCATATTCTTGAGCTCGTCTAAAAGCTCACCATCGCCCAAAAAAACAAAAGTTGTATCCGGCCTGGAACTAATAATTTTCCCTGCCGCCTCAATCAGGTATCTGTGTCCTTTTATATGCGTTAGCCTGCCAGTTGTGCCAACGACAAAATTGCCTTCGGGAATCTCAAGCTCTTTTTTCATTGCCGCTGGATCAACAGAAGTATTGGAGAATCTATCCAGATTGATTCCACTATGCACCACTGAGAATTTATTCTCGGGAGCAATATGGAAGTGAAGATGATCGTTTTTCTCCTGTTCCGTGAGCACGACAAGTCTGTCTGTAATAAGTGCGGAAATTTTCTCCAGGAGGATAAAGATTCCGGTTTTCAACCTGCCAAAGTACCCCCAGAATACGTGGCCGTGCGGCGTGTGAACAATGACCGGAACTCTTGCAAAAAACGCCGCCCATCTGCCCAGTATTCCAGCCTTGGAAGTATGAGTATGGACAATATGGGGGCGCTCATATCGCAGTATTTTAATCAGGGCAAAAAATGCCTTCAAATCGTAGAAAGGTTGGATTCTTCTTACAAGACTGGGAATAGTTATAACCCTGACCCCCTCCCCTTCCACATCTCTTACGCTTTTTTCTACAGCTATGGATTCATCTTCCGCCATGTTTGACTCAATGGAAAGCCCTCTAATCAGGATGATATCATATATTTCCTTATCAAGACCGCCTACAGTCAAAAGGGTATTCTCGGCAGAACCTCCCTTGTCCAGGCGGGTAATAATATGAACCGTTTTGATCTTCAAGATTGCTGCCCTTCCATATAGCGGGAATACCAGACCTGAAATACTATTAGATTCCAGACCTGCCAGGACGTATCAGTTTGATTTGAAACGAGATTATTGATCAGATTTCTAATAATATTATAATCAAAAATGCCCTGCCTGACGATCAGGTCTCTCGACAGATATTCGTCAATCAAATATTTCAAGTCAGACTTCAGCCACTTGCTGACCGGCATTTCAAACCCCCATTTCGGCCTGTTATGCAGAGATTCCGGCAAAATATCCTTAAAGGTTTCCAGCAGTACATACTTCCCCTTCCCATTTTTGATTTTCCGATTACCGCTGATGGTAAAGGCCATCTCACACACTCGATGGTCGAGAAAGGGAACCCTGACTTCAAGGGAATGCAACATACTCATGGAGTCAACCTTTTTCAACATATCTCCGGGAAGCGATTCTTTTACATCCGCGTAGAGCATCCGGTTAATGTCATCGGCATTTATCTCGTTTAACCTTTCCGACAATATTTTCTTTCCGAGGTCGTGGTTTATTTCTGCGGATCCGGCAAAAATGCTCTTTCTTAAATCCCTGGAAAATATCTCATTCCATGCAAAAAAACGTTCTCCAAGGCTTTCTTTCCCTGCCCCCCTTAAAAATTTTTTCAATCTTCTGATATGTTCCGGCAGTTTCTGATCCCGCGATTCGGGAAAAGATAAAAAGACGGGCTCTATGACTTTTTTACGTATGAATGAAGGGATCTTCTGATACCTTGAGCGCCATGCCTCCCCTGTGTACATCCTGTATCCGGCAAACAGTTCATCCCCACCGTCACCGGAGAGAGCAACCTTGACATCGTTGCCCGTCTCCCTCGATACAACAAACATTGGAACCGCCGAAGAATCGGCAAACGGTTCATCAAAAGAGTTAATAACATCAGGAATAGCGTCTATAACATCCTGCGAACCGAGTTTAATTTCATGATGATCGGTATTATTTAAAACGGCTACTTCTCTGGCATATCCGGTCTCGTCAAACATGGGCATATCTTTATAACCGATTGAATAGGTCTTTACCGGTTTACTGGAATTCCTCGCCATAAGCCCGACAATAATGCTTGAATCAATCCCGCCGCTCAAAAATGCGCCCAGTGGGACATCCGCAATCATTCGCATCCTGACCGCATCTTCAAGGAGCTTGAACAGCTCATCCTTCTGAGTGACAAAATCCTTTTGGACAGCTCCATCTCTGCGATCATCTATATTCCAGTATTCTTTCTCCTCTATTTTCCCATTGCTGAATGTCAGGATATGCCCCGGCCTGAGCTTTTTTACACCTTTAAATATGGTATAGGGGGCCGTAATAGAATTGAAGGTAAGATAGATTCCAAGAGCATCCCAGTCAATCTCTCTTGGAACGTCCGAGTCCTGCAGTATCCCCTTTATCTCCGAAGCGAAAATTAAAGATCCCTTGTCCCAATAGTAAACGAGGGGTTTAATACCCAGACGGTCTCTGCACAGGAAAAGCATCCGCGATCTTTCGTCCCATATCGCAAAGGCAAACATGCCGGCAAGTTTTTTTACACCATCAATCCCCTCTTCTTCATAAAGATGGATTACAACCTCACAATCCGTCTGCGAACTGAAGTTGTGTCCTTTCTTTTCGAGTTCCGCCCTCAAAGACTGGAAATTGTAGATTTCTCCATTAAACACCATCCAGACAGTCTTGTCTTCATTAGACATCGGCTGCCGGCCGGCCTCGGATAAATCAATAATGCTGAGTCTCCGGTGTCCCAGGCCTATGCTCAGATCCGGCAGGTGATTCAGATAGGCCCCGTCGTCATCCGGCCCGCGATGTGAAAGAACAGAGGCCATCTTGTAGATCAGTTTCTCTTCTACCGGCCTGCCATCTATTCTTAATTTTCCGCAGATTCCGCACATAATTAATAACCGTTTACAGTTACTTATTCCTTTTAATCCGATTCAATGTCTCCGATATCCTGTGGGCCACCCTGTCAATTTTATATTTGCGAAGATATTTCCAGGAACGTTTATCTTTAAAAAAGAGATATACATTAGAAATTTTAGTGAGAAAGATATTGTGGTCATCATCATCGATCTGGATTCGGCCAATGCCGGCCAGACTGGGTCGCCTGTTTGTGGGACACTGCGTAAATACTGCTTGGAGCTCTTGCTCCTGCAAAAAATCCCATAATGGCTTTTCAGGAACCCCTTCTTTAAAAGCACAATACTGAATCTCCAAATCGATTTTGCCTTTTAAAATTTTCATCGCGCTGACGATGCTTTCCATAACTGCAGATTCATCGTATTTCCTCTTAATACTTCTTCCATTATAAGCCAACAGGCCCACATTCATTCCGCTTTCAATTATTTTATTAACTTCGCCCCATGTTAAGCATTTGATTAACTCACCCTTAATCTTTCTTTCTCCACCTATATATTCCGGAATGATAAAAAATGTTGCATGGAAATTATGACTTTTTAAAACGGGGAATACATCCGTGTAGGCGTCTCGATAGCCACCATCGATGGTAAGCGCGAGGGATTTAGGGGGCAAATTGTCATGACCGGCAAGATGATCCAGCGCCTGGTCCAGCGTTACGATGTTATAGCCATTTTCTGAGAAAAATCTCATCTGCTCTCTGAAAGTTTCCGGCAAAACACCATCCTCCATAGCATCAGTCGGATAATGGCCAACGTTTTGATAGAGTAGAACTGGTATTTCTTTCATGATTCTCATCATATCGCTGCTCCATCCAATAAATTTTCCAGAGACCTGACATTTACTTCCCAGGAATAATTGTCCTCCACAAATAACCTGCATTGAGAAGAAACATCCTGCCAGAGCTCTGGATTACTCTTGAACTCCTGACAGGTTTTAATGATTAAAGATGCCATTGCTTCAGAACTTGTATCTTTAAACAAATATTTTGAATCAAACTGACTCAAAATTTCAACTGTCCCGCCTACCGGCGTTCCCAGAACAGGAATGCCTGATGCCAGGGCTTCCAGAGTAATCAATCCAAATCCTTCTAATTCCAGGGTAGGAAGAACAAATATATCGGCCATGCGATAATAATCAGGAAGTTCTTCTTCCAGGATAAAACCGGCAAATTTCACGTGATTTTCTATTCCCAGTTTTTGAGTCAAGGAAATAAGGTAATTTTTCAGAGGTCCCTCTCCACCCAAAACAAGATAAATATCAGGCACTGTTTTAACTACATCTTTGACGGCATATATCAGATTTTCCAGTCCCATCCTGGACACAAGATTTCTTACTGTAAACAATATCATCTTTTCTTGAGGAATATTCAACTGTTGCCTTATTATCTTTCTATCGGCGGCCGGATAAAATCGCTCAAGATCAACGCCTCCTGGAATAATTGTAATCTTTCCAGTGGGAATATTATAGGCACGCTGTAGTTTCTCCTCTGTAAACCAGCTGAGGACAACGACCGCGTCGGATTTACATAATGCTCTTCTTTCAATAAATTTTCGTGCCTCGATATTTAGAAAATACGGAATTCTTTTTACGATACCATTCGGCCGCGGATTCCTCGATTGAAACTCCTCAAAGGAAAGGGAATGACATGTGTAGATTCTTTTTATTTTCTGACTGGCGGATGAACGGATAACGCCGAGAGCGGAAAATGGTTGGTGAAAATTTATGCAGTCAAAAAAATATTGATTCTGGAGTGATTTAAAAAGTTTCTTGCAGTTTGATAAAGTGGACTTGATATAAGAGAAACCATTGCTTTGACCAACGTCATATCGCCATTCATTGACACCACAAATGATTTCATGATTTGACTTATGGCTGGGCAACTTGCGGGTCAGAATATGAACACCATGCTCCATCTTTTGTAATCGAGTGCTCTGCTCAAACAGAACCCTCTCTGCTCCGCCAATTACCTTACTTATTGAAACATCGGACACAAATAATATATTCAAGATTCAAACCTCTTTAATCATCCACAGTCTAATCAAATTATTTTTTAATAATACTTATTGAACACAAATGACCAATTAGATCAGATTGGCCGATTACAAAGAAAATATTTCAAGATCAGGAAAATAGAATTTATAGAAACCCCTGTCATGAGTGAGGAAACGTCCTGTCTTGATCATGGCGTGTGCTCCTATGAGAAAACCTCTTCTTAATTCTTATTCTTATTCTTTTCCCGCCCGACTCTACAGTGGAACTGGTCATAAATTAATCTCATGAAAAGGCTTAGTATTATGTCATATACTGTTTGTATATTTTCAAGGGATTTCTTTCTTTTTAATTCGTTGGACGTGGGTCTTAAAGTCGCAGTGATACAGTTTATGGACATATGACCATAGGGTAGATCCTTAATTTTAATACTCTCACAGAACCAACCGGTTCTTTCGGTTAATTCTATAATTGACTTACGGTTAAAATAGTTAACATGCCAAACTGCACCAGGCCGGCGTGTTAAAAGACGTTCTGCATACTCAAACGGAACTTCCAACAAGAGAGTCCCCATCGGACTAATTAACTGGCGAAGTTTGGTGAGAGAATGTTGGGGATCAGGTTCATGCTCAAGCACATGCGTATGGAGTATGAAATTGAAATAGTGATCGACATTAAAATCCTTTATCAGATGAATCCCCTTCTCTAGTATGCTATCCCGCCCGAAATCGTAAACATACCTCTCAGTGTCATTTAGCGAATGATGGAGTAAATTAATTCCAGAACCTCCACCATAATCTAGGATTTTTGTTCCTCCACGATTAATAATTTCATGTGCATATCGACTTTGCCTTTCAGCCAATTTATTTTGTGAGACCGTTGACGCCCACCGGTCTTCAGCTGTTAATCCCACAGCTTTATAGTATCTAATAATTCCAGGCGCAGAGTTATTATACAGTTTTTCCAGATCACCATGATCATACGTGGGATTCTGGAAAAATAAGTAACATGAACGACATAGGTATATGGAACGAACTAAGGTACTAATATTGAGCCGTTCTAAGAGAAATTGGTCCTCTGAATCTGTGACATCTTTAGGTTTGAATCGTTTAGTCAGAACTTTTTCCCCATATTTTTCAATCTTTTTTGATTTGCACAGGGGGCATTCATCTAAAAGTCTCATAGTAACAAGTATTTGGGTCTTAACTACATTTTAAGTTCGGTGTTCATCCGATGTGTTATTTGAAAATTCATATAAAAATCCCAACGCATAGGCCGCTTCGCATAAAAACAATATGGATTTCCCGGTTATAATGGCGTGCAGCAGGCGGATTGGGAAGCGCAAAAAGCGCAACGGAAATGGCATGTGGGCTTTGAATGAACCGTGTTGCTGCGGCGTTTCGATTACCCATTGGGGATATCTACGGTTGGTGTAGGCAGCTTGGCGACCGTTACGGTAAAACTGTAGCAACAGTTTGTACAAATTATCCGGTGGCAAATGATGATAAATAACTCCGGGCACTACTATAACCCGTTTGCCCAGCTTTCTAAATTCTTCACGCAAATATGGATCAAGCCCCCGGGGAATCAGTTCGTTCTCCCCGCCAACTTCCTTAAATTCGGAGGAGCGCATAATCAGGCAGGGATGCTCTGCAAGATCAGAATCGGTAATCTTTTGAACAGGCTTCCAGGAACGCCGTGGGATCTGCTTCATTACCCTTCTTACAAAAGGGCTTGCATCTTCCGGGATGACATTATTCCCACCTGCCATTCCTATTTCAGGATACTTCTCCATGACCGCCACCAATTTGCTAAAGGTTCCCGAATCAGGCAACGATGTATCATCATCCAGGGTTAAAAGATATTTTCCTTTAGCCAATGCAGCGCCGATATTGATCGCGCGTCCCTGCCGGGGATCGCCCCTGACGATTATGACTTCATAATCATTTATATCTTGATTCCCAATTTGTTTTAAGAGTTGAGCAAAATAACCACCGCGATAGGCATCAAAGGTAGGAATGACTATAGAAACCTCTATCTGGATATTGTCAGGCGAGTAATGCCAAAACTCCCCGGGCGAAACCTTTTGGTTGGTATGCTTGACAAATGGGCGCTTAACCTCAGCCACCGGTAACCAGCAACCTGTTTGAAAGCGAACCTCAATGTCCTGCAATGTTCTTTCCCCTTTCCTCTATCCTGGTAGGATTTTTCACAGCTACAAGGGCAAAACCTGAAGCAGCATGCCAAGCCATTTGATTCTTCTCCAATAATATATCCAACCACGACACCGGAATCGCCAACCACCCGAAAATTCTTAGCCCGATTTTATATAGAATCTCATTATTCATGCTAAACAACATGGCCATTGTCTCCTGAAATTGCCAGGCAAGAGCCGAAGCGGGGCCAGCGACTACACGAAGTTCCAAGATATCAAACGAATTCATCAACTGTCGTAGCCCATCAGGCGTCCACCGATAAAAATCTCTTGGTGAAACATGGACTGTCTGCATGAAAGGTGTCTCTAAGAAAACTCTTCCCCCAAATTTAAGAATCCTATAGAGTTCCTTTACGGCCAAATATGGATCAGAAACATGCTCGAGAACACCGGTACACACAATAGTATCGACACTCATGTCTTTCACGGGCAAATGTAACAAATTACCTTGAACATCTACTTCTTCACCTGCCAAAAGGTCCAGATTTAATATTTCCTTCCCAAAACGTCGAGACCCCGAGCCAAGATTTAGTTGCATCCCGTCAGAAGATCTGACCCGTTCATTCTGCAGGAACTGAAGGACTCGATTCCGGCTCCTCCTGGATTGCCAAGTGGGATGCGGCGGAGCAAACAACTTGAGTAGTTTTAATCTTATTATCCTGTGCATCTTTGAGATTTGGAATCTAGAGTTCATTAAAGCTTTATTATCTATCAAGTTCTTCAAAGTTACTGCCCCGTTTGTTAACCAATTAACTTATAACGCTTTCAAATAGTTAAAAAATATTGCACATCGAAATCCCAACCGATACGGCTATACATCTTTCGATAATATGGAACTTCCAAAGCTGCCTTGTTTATGGTTCTTCTAACAAGCTCCCACTGTTTGGAAACAAGTTCGTCCCGGCTCATCCACTGAGATTCGGGCAGTTCTTTCAGTGCTAGACCAACACATTCCCCCTTCAAACTTTGTACAAACAGCCAGTAAATATATCGAGTAAAAGATGCATACAAACTCATAAAGCAACAACTTCTTTATAAAGGTTTATGTATTCAGTAGCAGCCTTTTCCCATGAAAATATTTTTACTTGCTTATATCCCTCATCAATAAGCATTTGACGATAAATACTGTTATAAACAATTTTATTTAATCCATTTGAAATATCATCCACGTTCATTGGATCCACGAGACATGCTGCCTGGCCTGTAACCTCAGGAATCGAAGAACTCTTTCCTGCAATGACCGGAACTCCCATTGACATTGCGTCTAAAGGCGGGAACCCAAACCCTTCATAAAGTGAGACGTAGCATAAAGCATGAGCGTTTTTGATCAGCCCTGTTAATATATCCTCTTCTAGTTCTCCGCATATAAAAATCGAATCATGCATTCCAAGCTTCTTTGCTTTATCTGCTACAGCATTTTTTGTCCACTGCTCAGGAGAAATGCCCGCAATAACCAGCAAAGGAAAATCTCGCTTTTCACTCCTGCACAACGCAACTGCGGCCACAAGACGCTCAAGATTTTTCCGTGGATCCTGCGCTCCTATATATAGCAAATATGGCTGAGTAAGTTTATTATTTTCAAACCACCCGTCTATCTTGTGAGAGATTTTTTCATCCAACATACGTGGAGAAAAACCGTTATGTATTACCTTTATACGCTCTTCCGGAAACGAAAAATACTTAACAACTTCCCGCATTGTAAACTCAGATACTGTAGCAACCATGTCAGTGCGTCTTAAAGCGGTTTCCATTATCCTTCTATATCTTTCGACTTCCTTATCATGATAAAGTTCAGGCAAAGCAAAATGCCTGCAATCATGAATGGTTAATATCGTTTTTATATTCTTAACCGGTGGAACCTGAAGATAAAGAGAGTGAAAAATGTCAGCTTCTTTTAAAAATATGTCAAAGGGCAGCCGATCAATTTTCCACAAAATGTCAATTATTCTTCGTGGGATTTTGAGGCAATTATTTTCTGTATTTGGATATTGACAAAGGTCTCCACCTTCGTGTCTTCGAAAATAATTCAAAAAAACGGTGAATTTTACGTTGTCATCAATGCCGGGCAAATTGAGTAAAAGGTTGCGAACGACCTCGGAAAGACCGCTATATGGATTAACCAACAAGCAACTCGCATCAATAGAAACATTCATATTATTTCGTTCCCGCTCATATTGGGGGGGATTACAGCCAATCCTGTCCGACGACCCATCAAACCAAATAAATCCTGAATCTTACGCATTTCTTCAATTATAATGTATCATCGGATTTTCATGTATGGTTTTTGAAACTGATCCATTTAATTCGTTTGAAAAAACTAAAAAGGGCTGATTCCCTTTGAATATTATTTTTCAAATATCTTTCAATCATCTGAACCAGGAACATTAAATTTTTAGGGTGATATTGTCCAATTTTATTTGGAACGTTAAAAGTCATTATTTCTTTTTCAAAAATAGGCTGATTGTCTGGAAATTCAAATCTTTCACGCCAGTAATGGTTGAAGTATATAGAATCGTCGCTCTTTTCTGATTCTACTTGGTTGACTAGACGCATGTAATCAAGGTCATGGTGTAAGTGTTCTACCAAGGAATTCTTGGAAACGACGATCGAATAACCTTTCTCCCATATTTTTAACGATAAATCTGAGTCAGCCTTATAAAATTTATAGTTTACCTCATCAATCCAACCAATACTGTTGAGAATGTCTTTTCTATAAATTCCGTGATTTATAAGTATCTTTTCTCCAAATGCCTTGAAGACCTTGAAATTGTCTTCACTGAAACTGTCCCTGAAAGGAAAAGCGCAAGCGCCAATCTTTCCGCCTTCATCATTTTTAAAAAGTTTATATCCGTTTACGATGGAATCTTTATGAACATAACAATCGTCACTCAACATGCAAATGAAATCCGATTCTGCGACTTTAAATCCAAGATTCATAAAGTATCCCCAACTTTTTTTCATTACCATTTTCCCATTCTTTTCATACCGATTGTGCTGAATAATGGTAATTATATCTTTTTGTCTAACCAACCATCCTCCGGTACCGTCATTAGACCCACCATCCACAACAATGATTTCATATGGTACACCTATCCCATTCGCTCTGATACTATTTATGCAATTTTTCAACAGGTTCTTCCGATTATAAGTTCCGATTACAACACTAATCTCAGCTTTTTTCATTTCAAAACCTTTGCCAAACTCACCCAAAACGTCTTCAGGTCGGATAGAAGGTTGTCCACTATATTCCGGCATCCCTGTATCGCTTAAATGTTTTTCCTTGCAATTACGAGAAGAACTCCCTCTCATCTCATATCTGTTATATTATCGCCCTGCTTCTAATTTTCAAGGCATACGTGCCTCAATTTTAAAGAGGTCTTTCTTTTAAAATCTCTCATTTATACGTATAGCATAGCTGAGGCCATCTGCACCGTTGATAAATATTGGTGTTAATCAAATATAATTCTTTATCTTATGTTTATGAATTGCCAAAGTATTAGTTGGAAGATCGAGCAAGTCGACACGTGTCAGGCCACGCTCTTTCGAGTAATCAAAAAACACAAATTGCAATGGGTATAATATATTTTCAATTTCCTTAAAAACATCAACCCCCCGTAGCTCAACAAATGGTTGGAGTGTCTCAAAATAGATTACAGGTTTATTCTTTTTGAGAATCTCAGTCGCTCCTTTAATAACTTCTAACTCCATACCTTCAACGTCGATCTTTATGAAATCGATCACGCGCGATTCATGCCGAAGCATATCATCCAAAGTTTCGACAATTACCGGTACGCCTGAGTTTTCCAAAAGGCCACCGTTGCCTCTATTATTCATGTCTTCATTCCAATGTAACTCACCATTATTATTTGAAACACCTATACATTTATATGAAATTACCGCTTTTAGTGAAGGATTTAATTCTATGTTAAATTTCAATCTTTCAAAGATAGGTGGGCCAGGTTCAAATGCAATTACTTTTCCTGTTGAACTAACTTGTTTTGCCATTATTAAAGTTAGTGCACCGACATTTGCACCGACATCAACCCCACAACCACCTATTTTTAAAAACTTTGATATTACAGACGTACTATGAGGGTCATAGCTACCAGTAATCATTTCGCGCTCTATAGGGTACAGTGGATTGACCCTTATCTTTTGGTCACTATTATAATAATCGATGATAAAGTCTATGGAAGGAAAATAAAGATAGTCAAGAAATCGAATATCATTTCTTACTAATAAACACTTAAGCCATAATGGTAAAGGAATAATATTTATTAAGTGTTTGATTTGTCTTTTAATATGGGCCAGCATTTGAAAACCTCTCCAGCTTTTCAAAAACCTATAAAAGAGCGGCCTGTTATCGAAACCAGATCACCCTGATTTACTGGGCATCTCAATGAAACTGCTCCAAAATTCTTCATCATGTTTTCTCCATCCATGACAGCCAAAAGGCAGCGTTCCCTTCGTTTCATTATACAGACGTTTGGGCTGGCACTCAAAAGCAAAATGAATGGCATCATTATAACCTGCAACGTTGAATTCACTTAGGATTTTCTGAGCAAAAAATACGTAAAAGGAGTCCTCGTTCAGATAAAAATTTTTTATAAAGAAATACGAAATGTTTTTAATTCTAAATCTTCTGTACAGCATCATTAAAATCGATGTGATTTTTCTGTCGCTTCTGTAATCCTCAACAAGGTCATTGAACCTCTTTACATATTTGAATTTTGTCTCCAGTACCTTAACGATTGGCTTTACTCTCCTCAGTGAAAACCCACCATTCCCGGCGTATCTCATAAAATTACTGTTCCCATTGGATTCAGCTCTACCCTCAAACCAAGGTGCGCCGATAAAGTCGAACCCCCTATTACACCAGTAGCCTAATTTATTGCTAAACACATAAGAATCAAGCTGATAGATCAATATATACTCATATAATATAAATCTTTTATAAAATTTCGTGCTTAGCATCAACTTGTTGTAATCATTAATACTGTTAAAATATTTATCTTCAAATCGTTCTACAAGACAATCTGAAAAATATTCTGCACAGATTTTACTATAATTTGACAAATCAAGAGTTTCCGGCGCGGCAAAAATGACCGGGTGGTTTCTGAAAACCCTGAAACATTGTCTTAAAGACAATGTTTCATCGGCTTCAAGATCTTTTTTATATATAGGTATTACAATAGCTGCTTCCATAATTTGTGGAGGTACATAAATAAAGATTTGATCATTCCAGTAATACTTCGACAATCTTCATTTCAACATCATAATGCTTCTGTAAGACTTTCTCTAATAACCATGCCTTGCCAAATCAATTGTTTAAAATTTTGGTGCTCATGTTGAAATCTTCACGATTTGACACCTTTGACGCATTCAACCCTCAAACAAGGTTCACTCTTAGTGTGATAGTCCTGCGGTTCTTTATTTCTAATATCTCTGAACCCAGCTTTCTCTAAAAGGTTTTTCAATCTTTTAAAATTATATCCAAACAGATGCGTATCTCCAGGATATTTTTGCAGGCCAAAGATGTTATCTATCCGTTTTTCATTTCCCTCTAGGTATTCTTTTACCGCTTCATCAAAATCTGGGCACTCAATAATTAATTTTCCTCGTGGTATCAAAATCATGTACCATTCTTTCAGTACTTTTGGAAAATCGTGCCTTGGTAAATGTTCAATAACATGATAAGTTTCGATTAACTCCACTGAATTATCGAGGTATGGTAATTTTCTTATATCACAGACTAAATCCGTAGTTTCTGATTTCCTCCAATCAATATTTATATAATCATCAATATATCGCTTTCCGCAGCCTAAATGCAATTTCAATGCGCCCTTATCTTTCATCCCAAGCCCATATTTCAATCTGAGTATAGCGGGATTTATATTGCGCCGGATCGCATTCAGTAAATTTGAACTATACCAAATCTCTAACAGTTTGCTCCCTTGGTTATAGAAAGAAGTATTAAAGGTACTATCTATATAGCTAAGAAATCTTTTGATAAATATCTTAATCATAAATTACACTATCCTGCCCTTAATTAGTAAAAATCCCTTGCAGTTCATGCCGTATTTTATTCCCTGTATTCTTATCCCACAGATATATAATTCCTAGATAGATAATACTACCTAGAAATACTATCATAAAGAAGCTAAGGATATCATTCATAGATGGAAACAAGCTATGGCTCAATAATATGACGAGAAATACTATAGAAACAGCAATGATTGGCGCTACTACACTCATGAAAAAATGTTTATACGTAAAGTTTATGATATTCTTTGTCTCTTTAATAATTAAAATTAAAGTTAGGATATTAGGAATAACGACTGCCAGAGACGATCCTAAAATACCCCATTTAATGGTCAGTGGATAAATAATCACAGCCATCACGATCAATTGAATGGTAGAAAGTTTGGTCTGAATCTTTGGTCTACCGGCGCTATAAAGAATGGGACCCATAGTCGCGCCTATGGATCGCGTAATCCCGAATATACACAACACCTGCATTGCCGTCACCATCGGCATCCATTTTTCTCCTAGGAATATTTTTGTAAAATCTGGGGCTAAGACAAAGATTAGACCTGCTATGGGAAAAGCTAAGAATGCGGTGAGCTGTAGTACCCTGAGATATGCTTCCCTCATATTGGGAATATTATCCTGCATTTTTGAATAAGCTGGGAATGTAACCTGAGAAATTACATGGGTTATTTCAGTAGCAGGCACATTTGATATGAGGTAAGCCATCTGGTAAAATCCTAAAGCCGTAACTCCAAGCATTTTGCCTAAGAAAATATCGTCTCCTTGCGTAATTAAAAAAATCAATATACTGGAACCCAATACCCATTTACCAAAACCAAATAGTTCCTTAAATTCACCCTTATCAAACCTGACATGAGGCCAGTATGGGTGAAGTATATAAGACATGAAAAGTCGAACAAAGTTAGCTGCAAGCCATCCCCAGACCAGCGCCCAGACATTTCGGAGCATAAATGCCAGTGTGATGGCAACAGTCAATTCCACTAAAGTCGCAGAAAGTTCATAAATAAATTGTTTATTAAACTCAAGTTCCTTCTGGAAGAAGAGGATCCCTATATTTCTAAAACCTGAAAAAAGCGTAGATACGGCAATGACTTTTATCACCAGCACGGCCTGGGGCGAGTTGAAAAATTTGGCAACTACCGGCGCTAATAAAAAAAGGATTAAAAACAGAACAATCCCCCGGATAGCGGAAAACGTCCATGCTGTATCGAGATACGGTTCAACATTCTCCTTTTTCTGTATTAAAGCTGCCTGAAATCCTGTTTGTGAAAAGGTTTCCAGCGTGGATACTGCAAGCAGGGCGATGCCAAGGAGTCCGAAATCTCCCGGTGACAATAAACGGGCAAGAATAATGGTCTTGATAAAGCCGAGGCTGCGACTGATAAGTTGCAGCCCCAAGATCCATCTTCCACCCCGGACAACCCTTTTTGAAAGAGATTCGGGCTCATGGCTATTGTTCATGTTGGTCATTTCATTGTTGTCTGGTTTCTATAGTTATGCCTTGGCATTGAGATCTGCCCTTGCCTCCACTTCACCCGCTTCTATCGTGGGGATCATAATGATTATGGCTGTTAAAAACCAGAAGGGCTCCATGATACGTACTATAACAAAGGTGTTTGTCCCGATGGCGTGGACCAGCATAGCCACAAACCCTGCCAGATATCCAAGAGAAATGCCGCTGAAAAAGGGATCCGAAGTGTTTCGATACGTGTTCAAGGCGTGTTTGTATATGGAAAAAATCAGCGCCAAAAACGCGATAAACCCTAAAATACCAGTTTCAACCAAAACCCTCGGATACTGGGCGTCCAGAAAACCATAGCCGGCAACCCCGTAACCAAAAACAGGATGTTTTATAAAATCCCTTGTTAGAATATCTTTCCATGAATTAATCCTTGCGGAAGTGGATGTATCGATCCTGATACCCCCCACCTCTATCTGTCCCATCTCTCTTCGCTGGGTAACTGTAAACAGCGCTCTTTCTTTTACTGCCTTCGGCATAAGAAATGGAGAAATTAACACAATAATAATCAGAGGAACAACGATCACCAGTTTCTTTTTGCTGAAATAGATCAGGATAAGCAGCATGGGCATCACAGTCAGCCAGGAACTCCTGGAAAGAGTTGCCAGAAGCGATATTGCAATCAAGATCACCAGTACACCCAGAAATGTTTTTCGCCTCATTGAATCTGATGTTACAAGAAGTCCAAGGGTAATCGAAAGCATTAGAATAAGATATCCGCCAAGCGTATTCGGCTCACCCATTTCACCTTCAAACGGGGCTGTCACCCTGCCACCCGCGGGTATCTGTAATATTGCGATAACGCAAATAATTAGACAGACTACCAGCATGGCCATAATAAAGCGCCTGATCTGTTCCTTGTCTCTTAGATAATTAGCCACCATAAAATATATGATGAAATACTCAAAGTACTTTAAGACATAGAATAGCCCCGTCATCAAATTGAGTCTGCCCATTGCAAACCCGATCAGGGTTGATACAAGACAGACGGCAATATAGTAAGCGATTGGCCCGTTTAAAGGGGTTTCCAGAAAAAGACCTAATTCCTTTCTTACTGCAGTTCTTGCAAACCAGCCAAGGCCTATAATTATCAGCAGAAAGTCATCAAGGCAAAAGGTAATACCACGTCCAGCCGTTCCCTTTCCCATCAAATCCCCAACAATAAACTCCGGACTGAGGAGCATGGACGCGATAAGAAGATACAGCGCTGCTTGTGCACTCAGGAAACTGGTAACAACAAGTACAAAAATTACTATTACGAACAGGGATGTATATATGGATACTTCGGTAACGAGAAAAGCGCCAAGGCCTGTCAATATAGCGACGGTAAGCAAAAGAAATGCTGATTCTGCTTTGATCTGTCCGTTTTCTGCTCTTATCATTTCACCGGAAGTTTATAAACCGCTTGCCATGTTAATGTAAGCCTTTTGCCTTATCCTTATATTTTTTGATAAGATCATCAATATTCTCTTTCCCGGCCTTTTCAATGTCTTTCATCTTTTCACCAGCGATTCTGTCAGCCTTTTTTTGAATCGTTCTATCCAGAAAAGACGAAACCCTGTCGGTGATAAAAACCAGTACAAAGGCCAGTACCAGACAAATAACAGTGATTAGAAGCAGATATCGTAATTCATTTCTGAAGGTAGATTTTCTTTTTACCCTTATTTTCTTACGTTTTACTTTCATGCATATCTAATCAGCAAAATGAGAAGAAGAAACTTCGAAAATCTGACTGCCTGAATATGCCTTTGCCAACTTTTTTTCCCTCATAAATCTGATAGATTCATATCTCTTGCTAAATTGTCCCACCAGGACGACATACCACTCTTCACCCTTTGTGTTATTAAACTCAATCCAGTATGCTTCCATCCCATCTGATCTTAACTTTACCGCAAGTCTCTCCGCGTTTTCCTTGTCGCGAAACGAACCGACCTGTACAGCGTACCGCGAGGCACTTGCCGTCTTTTCTGTCTTGCCTGAAACATCAATTTCTGTCTGTTGCTTCAACGTCCCACTCTCTTCAAACGCTCTGCTGCCCCCTTCAGGAGCGACACTCTTCTCCACGACAGGAGGTTCAACAGGGCTTCTGGCGGGATGACCGGCGACAGGTTCTTCCACCACTGGCTCAGATTCCTCCACAGGGAGGACAGGGAGGGCTATCTCCTTTTTGTCTGGCGCGACAATGTCAGTCTGCTGTTTTGATGATTCACTTCCTATGCTGATAACCTTCTTCTTGATGACAGGTTTCACAATAATGGCTTTGGTAAAAGAATCGCTGTCATGACTTACGGGCAGAATAGTGGTAAACCAGGGCAATTGCAGGTAACCCATTTGATACGAAACAGCAACGCTCAAAAGCATTAAGGCAATTAAAAGAATGCCTGACTTTACTGGCAAGGACTTCCCTTCTTTCTTTTTCCCTGAATCCTTCATGACAGGCGCGGATTTGTCTATCTTCTTTTTTTCGGAATTTTTCCTGAAAATGGCCGTCACGAATGTTGGAATCGACAGCAATCTACTCAAAAATGACCCTGCCAGCTTTTCCTTGTCTTCCGCAGCGTAGTAGTAATTATACTTGTAATAATCCTGACGGGTAAAATCAGGACTTATGTCTGCCTTAAGACCGTTAAGAACAATACCTATAACTTTTGCCTTGACATTATCAAGCTGAGCTTTCGCCCTCTTCAGAACAGCCCGGGCAATCTTACCTACGCGATACACCAGAATCACACTATCCACAACGGAAGCATAAATCGCTGCATCAGTCGCGGAAAGAAGTGGGGGCGCATCTAATAAAACCACATCATACTCAAATCTTGCCTCTTTAATCAATTCCACGAACCTGTGGGAACCGGCCAGTTCAGAGGGGTTAGGCGGGATTGTCCCACTTGTCAGGATATGAAGATTATCCATTCCGGGAGTCTTCATAATATCATCCATGCTCATTTTCCCTGTCATGATATCAGTAACACTCCTTTCCGCATCTTCCAGTGAGTAATTTCCTAATATCACATCCGACAGGCCGGGCATCAAATCAATGCCAAACACGCTTGCAATCACAGGCTTTCTCATGTCTCCATCAATAAGAAGGACTTTTTTGCCAGCCTGGGCCATGGTAACGGCGAGATTGATTACTGTTGTAGTTTTACCTTCCCTGGGAGAAGAACTGGTAAAGGCAATGGCCTTTATATTATTTTCCAGGATGGCAAAGCTCAAATTGGTTCTGAGAGACCTGTAACTCTCTGCCAGCGTCGATTTGGGTGCAAAATGCGATATAATTCGCGTATACCTCTCCGCGGTTTTGTCGTCTATATCAATCGAACTTTCATTAAGAATTGTTGCCTTGATATCACGAAGACTGACATGGGGAATAACCCCAAGAACATTAACACCTGTAATTTCTTCAACCTCTTCTATGGCGCCTACCGAGGTATCAAAAGTCTCCACCACAAACGCGAACACAAGACCCAGAATTAATCCTATAAGGGTCCCGACAGCGCCGGTTGCAGCTGTTTTTGGCGGATTTATGGGTGCAGTCGGTTCCAGGGCAGGTTTTACTATCTGAACCTCTTCAACTTTTTCGGCCTCCTGTATAAGCGATTCCTGATACTTCTTTTCTAACAGGGTATAAACCTCCCTGTTGACCGAAACCACTTGCTCAAGTCTCTCCAACTCCAACCCTTTTTCCGGCAACGCCATGATTTGACCATCTAACTCATCGATTCCCCGCTTCATATCCTTTATACTGACAGCAACAGTCTTTTCCTGGGAAGAAAGCTGGGCAGACATATTCTTTACTATTTCGAAGACCTGCTTATTTATTTCTACAATATGAGGATAATCCTCCGTATAAACGAGAAGCAGGGAATCTCTCTCTAACACGAGCTGAACAAGTCTGTCATTGAGGCTTTTATAAAGGCCTGAAGCCTCATTGATATAGAAACTGGTTTCTGAAGTCAGAGGTTTATTTTTAGCTCTTTCAAGATATTCCTGTACTTTTTTTATCTTTTGATAATCTCCCTCGGCTTCCTCACTGGCAACCTTTAAGGCTGCCATCTGATTTAACATTGTGGAAGTCTGGGCACTTAACGAAATCAGATTATTCTCTTCCCTGAATTTTCTGACCGCATCCTCGGCATCTCTCAATTTCTTTTTGACAACTGTCAACTGGCTCTCAATGAATTTTTTTGCCTCAAAGGTTCTCTTGTTGAGGTCACGGACATGCTGCTCTTTGTAAACCCGGGCTATGGTATTGGCTACCCGCTGGGCAAATACGGGGTCTCCCGTGGTTACCATTATATTAATAATGTTGCTGTAGCCTTCCTGCTCTGTTTCTACACTGTTTCTCAGGTTCATTAATCTGTCCTGATATTTTCTGTTGGCACGCACCTCTTCAGATGGAAGACCGGAAGGTATAAGATTGAGTCTCTTTGCGGCCTCCTCCATAATGTAATAACTTTTTATTATGGCGGCCTGTGTCTGCATATAATCTGTTTGAGACCAGGAAACAGTTTGAACATAAAGGCCTGTGACAGAGCCGCTTTGCTCAACCTTTACACTGGCTGCTGCCTGATACAAAGGATCGGGCTGCGATATAATCGAAAACAAAAAGCTGAAGCACCCCAGAGCAACAGTGGTGAAAACGATAATAAACTTTCTCCTTCTGATAACACGCCAGTAGTCCCGAAGGTTCAGATCATATTTTGTTGCCATATCGATAAAATTCCTTTGGCTGAGTAGTCAAATGTTCGACTATTTTTCTACCAGGTTGCTCAATAATTCACCTAATTAAGCTTGTTAAAACGAAGATGGGAAGCCGGGTTAAAATACGCGTCTCTGTACTCGCCGGGGTACAGCATATAATCCAGAAGCGGTATTGTATTTGCTATAAATTCATTAAGATCGCCTATCGCTGTTCTTGGGACATAAACCACATCTCCATCCTTCAGCGGAATATTCTGGGCCATATCCCCTTTCTTTAATATTTCATCAAGATTTGCGGCAAGTATAATCGGCTTCTCACGATTGTTCTCATAGCCCCTGATAATTTTTATATCCGAGTCCACAGCCACCCTCGTTGTGCTACCGGCAATGGAAATTGCCGACATAAGGTCACTGGCATCCTTAAGCCTGTATATGCCCTGGGAAGCAACCTCTCCAAGGACATATACCCTTTCTCCATACGTAGGCAGCTCCGGAACTGTTATGATATCGCCATTATCTACGATAACATTCTGACTGCTGTCACCTTTGAACATGACATCGTAAACATTGATGGTGTAACTTCTTCCCTTTCTTGCCACCTCCACCCGTCTGAGGTCCGCGTTGGCATACTCCTGACCTGAAATCGCTCCGCCCGCAGTAACAATCAAATCAAGAACCGTAATTTTCCCATCAAGGCTATAGCTGCCCGGCCCCGAAACTCGCCAGTCATATCTGTTGATTTGACCCATAAGCAGGGCGCTTTTGCTCTTGTATTCTTTTACAATAATCTCTATTCTCGGATGTCTGATGTATCTTTTTAATGCATTCGTCAGCATTTCATCCACTTCATGGGCTGTATATCCGTCCACCATCAAATCATCAACAAAAGAAAATGAGATCCTGCCGTCAGGACGCACTATAGTATCATATTCTTTAGAAACTTGACCCTCCGTGAATTTAATTATCAGCTTGTCACCAGGACCTATCTTGTACTCGGGAATACCTCGTCTCTCTGTAAACACACTGTTTTCAGTAACCTGGCTCATCCGGGCAACTTCTTCTCCCATCTCTTTTTTCCGCTGCATATCTACTTCTTCAGCTGCCTTTGAAGGCCTGAATTCCTTAACGGGTATCCCCCTTGCCTCGAAGGTACACGATGAAATAAACATAATAGAGAAACCTGCGAAAAGCGCCAGAATTATATTTACCGTCTTGCAAACCATCGCCTTTTCTCCTTAAAATTGTTCTCCAATAAGGACTTCTTCAAATAATTATTTTGAGACGTTTGTAAAACTTGCAACCGTCTCAAAACCCATCCAGGATGGGTTTCATAACATGTTAATTTTAAAATAAAATTTAAGGAATGCCGGATAACACCACCGCAAAACAAAATACACGCTCCGAGTTACTAAACCAAAAAATCGCAGGAAAAGCAATATTTATCTTGAATTTTATCTTGAATTCGGAAAGGTTATCATGTATGTCCACTACACGATTGCATGGATGTCATCTGCCCTGAGAAGGGCCGTAAAATAGATCTAACCGGTGCAAAATCTAAAATCTTATGCAGATGGGTTTCGTAACATGTTAATTTTAAAATAAAATTCGATAAAAACCTAAAAGAGCTTCCCCTCAAAGCGAGATCTTTTTTAAAGGTTTCAATGGGAAATCACACCAAACAGGTCGTTAAGAGAAAAGTTATGGTAAGATATTCCGATGTTATAAAAAAAGGCAGCACAAAAAGGGAATCCGAAGAAGAAGACCTGATGGATCCCGAAAAGACTAACGATTCTCTACGTTTCAGCACCTTAAAAGAATCCGGCATACCTTCTGATTTAAATCCTGTGCCCGCGCAAAAAGACACTGAAGACATAAAAAAACTTCACTCAACCATCGTGGATTATCTTGTAGAAGTCCAAGGTCGTTTAAAAAATGATGATCAGTTTGACATCATTCAAGCAATTGGTATCATAAACCACATCATAAACACGCCCGGCTTGATCGAAAGATTCTATCAGTTAACAGCCCTTTCCGGTGAGCGCAACGAAGAAGAAAACTACTTGATCCTGCATTTGGTCAACGTTCTGTCTTGTGCCCTCAAAATTGGCTCAGGTCTGAAATATTCCAAGGAAGAACTTCTCGAGCTTGGTCTAGCCGCAATCTTCTACGACATAGGATTCTTCAAAATACCGGAAAGCGTAATAGAAAAAAAAGGGAAGCTTACAACGGCCGAAATAAACGCTATAAGAAGTCACATTGAAATCGGGAAAAACATCCTGTCTCAGTTTCGGACCGAACATCCAATGCTGGCCCGTGTCGCCCTTGAACACCACGAAAGAGAAGACGGAAGTGGTTATACGAAAGGGTTAAAAAAGGATGAAATATGTGAATATGCAAAAATAACAGGTCTGGCTGATACCTTTGATGCCATGATTCGCAACCGCCCTTATAGAAAAGCACTCGCGCAACATTTTTCCGTTAAAGAACTTGTTACATCAAAGAATTCCATGTTTTCTTCAAAAATTATCAAGGTTTTTCTCGAGGAAATAGGTATTTTCCCTGTCGGAAGCTATGTCCGGCTCAATAATATGGAAATAGCCAGAGTAGTTGAAAACAGTAAGATCCACCCGCTGAAACCAACCGTTAAACTGATCATTGACGACCAGGGGGAAAATGTGCCCGGAGAAACCATAATCACCCTTGAAAATCATCCTCTTTTATATGTCACAGCGGCCGTTGACAGAGAAGACCTTCCTTCGGAACAGGTTGTTTAGGCTGCAGATACCCCACAGGGAATGCCCTTGGGGCACTGAAGGCTATCAGTAAAAGAGGTTTTCACATAGCCCTCATTTTTGCTCAATTCTGGTCATTGCGAGAACCAGGTAAGCTTTTACTTGCTATAGATAATTAGAGTTTTAAGACTTTCTTGTCATGTTGATAAGTTGACAGACTCTCTTCAGATAAAGCTCCCAGACTTTGAAACCCCGAGAAGACACGAAACTCTGTCTCAATATTTCCGGCCTTGGAAACAGTGTCTCAAGGATGGAGTAAATCCGCACCCGTAACCCTCTGTCAGGGGAGAAGAGAAAAAGGGCGGCCCATAAGGGCAGGGATCCGTTTTTTAGTCTTTCTTTCAGCAGTCTCCTTTCCAGAAAGTGTAGTCTTTCCAACTTCAATGCCCGGCTGACTTCCGGTGGGAAGAAAAAATCAAACAGATAGCGGATCAGGAAAAAGATATATGAAACAGATTTTTCCTGGCCCATATATCGGATTCGATTAATGAGCGCTTCCCAGTCAGACTTCTTCCAGCCGGCGAACAGACTTTTGATATCCACCAGCCAGATCATTCTCTCCGCATTGTGTTTGAGTGCGTGAAGGCTCAAGATTATAACCTGATCATATTTGTTTAAAGACAGGACTTCCTCGCCCTCAAAGTCCATGATCCTGACATTCGTATAGAAATGACTCTGTCCCCGGGCAAGAATAAACTTTCGCGCCCCAATGCGTTCAGCTCCTAAAATGTGGGAGTGAAGATCGATGGTGGTGCGCCTCCTTCGGAAAGTACCCGGATAAGCAGGATCGCTCCGGTAGCCCAGGGCGGTCAGTGTCTGGATAATTTCCCCGTGATCCCTGCCGGGTATCCAGAGATCGATATCAGTTAATTGCCTCAAACCAATATCATGATAGACCTGTTTCAAAAGAATTATTCCCTTCAGAGGAACAACCTTTATCTTTTTCTGATTGAGCTGATGGAGAATTTCTTTGAAATCATGGAGCAGCTTGAGGTTAAAAACAACATTTCCGTGGTAGAGATTTCGAAGCGTTTCTACCTGCCGCTTATTGAGGATATCCGACAGATTTGATTTAGTGAGACTTTTATAGAGAAAACCGGCCAGTCCTTCGTCAAAGGCCTTACCGATCAAATGGTCCACATCCACACACCGGAGCATAAGGCGTCGCAATTTCTGCTGTTGATACAAGTCAGGATCTAACTCGGCTGAACAGGCCAGTATTTTCTGTTCAAGAGAAGTCATTCAAAGGCGCCTCACCCCGTCTGATACATGCATCTGGTTGAGGAAGAGCTCCCTCATCCACAAAGAGGCGGAAAGGCCGCCGGATAAACCACTCGGTTTTGCCCGGCAGGAGACGCCCTATCACATGTCCTGCCATGAGAAGCTGGAACTCCACTCCGTCGGAACGGCTGAAAGAAAGAACCCGCATACGCATTCCATCCGGCAACCATCGCCTGAACAGTCCCGCTTTAGCCAAACGATGATAGGCAGGATTCAGAAAGGAAGATATCACCGAATCGATGTTGCAGAAAAATCTGACTGCGGACGCATATAACAGGCCCCTTGTTCCACCATATATTGCCAGAAGCCGATTCCTCCTTCGCGCGCGGACCACACGCCCGACAATACGATCAGGGCTTAGTGACCAGGGGTCGGCATCTTTGTTATTGTCGCCCTGCGTCATTAACCCATGGTCGGAGATGGAAATAACCCTGTGAACAACCATGTCGTTGCTGCCCGGTGGGGAAAATACGATGACATCTCCACGTCGAATCTGATCACCTTCGCCCGGCGATACATGCATTATGTCAGACACCTTCAAAACAGGGTACATGCTTGAGCCGGTGTAAACCATTTTTTTGGGGGCATATCCGGTCATGTCAGAGAACCTTTTCCATCTCGTCCCAGAAACAACCGTTAAGGCTGTTTCGGAGAATATAAGCAGGGACAGTCCTGGCCATATTACTCGCGTTATCAAAAATTTTCTTCTTTATGTCTGTCTTTTCTTTCCTATCCATGTGCCACCAGACTGGATTAATTGCCTCCGTACAGGAATCATTAATACGCACAGCCGCCTGTCCCTGGCCTATGGGAACAATTTTATCGGAGGCGGCCTGTTCTATAAAAAAAATCGCGGCAAGGGGGACATGATATTGGATATTCCAGATCTGTTCCGATCCATGCCAGAGGTGATCGCTCCATGTGGGAACGGGATGAGCAAGGTATCTGTTTTGATCATCCAGCACGACAAGGGACTGATCGTCACTCAAGGCACGCCAGTGTGGTGGAAGGCGGCGAGACAGGGTGGATTTCCCCGCGCCTCCCGGACCGGCAAGCAACACCCCGCTCCCGTTTCGCTCTGCGAGAGCCCCATGCAGAATAAGCCCGCCGGAATCGAACGATCTTAAATATATGCCGTAAAGGGCAGTCCACATTTTTATAATGTCAAGTTCATGCCTGCGGGAATGTCCGATCTCACAAACGATATCCGGTATTCCCTTATGTGTCCAGAGTCTGAGAGCCCCGAAATCCACGCCACTCCACCCGTCAGTTGGAAGATCTGTCTTTATCCTCGAGAATATGAGGGGATTCAGCTCATTACCTTCGTTTTTCTTCCAACGCCCCTGAACAAAGAACATCCCGATACTGCCGCGGCTCATATCCCGATCGTCAGGATTAAGTCCGATAATCGTGGCGAATTTTTCTACCCATGACCTTGTGTCCGGAGTGGCCATAAAGGACCAGCAGGCGCCGTTGCCCAGTTTCAGAAGGAACTGTGTGTCGGATGTTTTATCTTTCAAACTCAATTTGACCTTGTTTTATGCTGCCAGACTTCCAAGGCTGCAACCTCCTGAGGCAGATGCCCCTGCCCGGCATCTCCCTGTGGCGGATGACCCATTATTGCAATTTAATGGGGCGGGTCCTCCGACAGTCGATCCGAGGCTGCATTGATTGGTAGCGTAAACTCCCGATTTACAATTGTTTTTCCCCTCGGCCCTGTCTTCCATGGCGAAATCTATCAGGAGAGGCTTCTCATAATTCATGGCATTTCCTCCTTTTTTAAACGTGTCTCCGGGA